>JACCDI011432384.1_pt1 | contig 20159 bp, 19 predicted proteins | sample 7442791 | NCBI WGS metagenome assembly JACCDI01 (sample SAMN15323434, study PRJNA562643) | freshwater metagenome | isolation source: river surface water | place: USA:Blue River Watershed | collected 2017-08-15
ATATTTTTACCTTCTCCAGCAACAGAAATTGTTTCCAGGGCAGTAAGTATCTCTTTTCTATCTAGTTTCATTTTTATTCAGACTGATTTTAGATTGCAAAGATAGTAAGAAGTTTATGAGATTAAAAACATCCGTTTCTTAAAGTTTTACCCTGAAATTAATTTTATTGGCCTTACATTCAACAAAAAAGCAATCCGAACGAATATCCGATTGCTTTTAAAAACATCCTTTAAAAATCTTAATATTGTAAAAACAAATTAAAATCGATCACAACATGGTCGTTTACTTTGACCATTCCTAATAATTTATTCGGGGCTTTCAAATGAAAATCTTGTATGTTAATTTTCAACTGCCCTTTTACATTATTTGTTTTTGTTTCAAACACTATGGGGACGCTGTATTCATTCGAAAATCCTGCAAGATCTACTTTAACTTTCGCCATCAAATGGTCTTTTACACTACTAATTTCTTTTACATCTAGTTGAATGGCGTTGTAAGCATCTGCCTTGATAAGGGATTTAAAATCTTTTGTTATCATTTTGTGTGCACAGTCAAAGCCCGTACTCTTAATATTTATTTTAGCGCCTTCAAAAGTGATTTTTGTATTTTGTTTGGCATGTGAAACATGAATTTCATCTTCAATTAAATTCGAGTTGTATTTGCATTCAAAGGAATTGACATTCGATTTACCTCTAATGACAACTTCACTTTGATTGGTAATTTTAACCTTCGTTTTATTTCCAATAAAACCCAAGTTCAACACTACTAAACTTCCTATAAGCAGGTATATAATTTTCATGATTTGTGAAAAGAGAAAGGCTTGGCCTTTCTCTTTTGTATTTATTAGTATTAGAATGTAATTACTGCTTCGAAGAGTAATCCATCGAATTTTCCTCCGTAAAAATCATTCAAACTGTTTCCACTAAATTTTGAAAATCCTTGATAATTTTGTGTAGTATATGCAACTTTAGCCAAGATATTTTTTGTCATGAACCAACCCGCACTCGTTTCAAAACGGTTCACATTTATTTTACGCGTATCCGCATTGGCTAATTTCCCAGAAACTGTATTTACTCTTCCGCCTACATAGAATTTTTCATCGGTTCCAAATCGGTACACTACATCGCCAGCGTATTGATTTATTTTTCGGGCTGCATCTACTCCTTTTTTATCACCACCTTGTGCCAACTCAATCGTTCCAAACAACTCTAATCCTTTATATTTTACAAATTGATTGAACATAACAGCAGTAAACCAATTTCCAAAATTTGGATTAAAACGACCTGTAGTTGGGTTTGCTGCTAAATCTGTAGTAGCATTGTTTGTAACTGCTGTCGTATTATAATTGTACGCTGCGTGAGACATGATGTAGTAGTAACGACTACCCGCTCTATCAGAACTCCATGGGTTACCACTCATATTGGCATTGTGCGTTACAGAACCTGTTAAACGGACTCTTACATCAGCATTTATTTGTTTGTCGTATCCTAATTTTGCTAAGATTGTTGGACTGATTGTTGTATTAGGATTTGGTGCAGCTACTGTGGCAGCAGCCGGTACAAACTCAGTAACATTTTGGTTTAATTTTCCATTAGTTATTCCAAACATTGAAACAAAGCCGCTTCTGTTGTAGTATAATTCAGCTCCCATTTCGGTAGTAAATGAATCCATGATGTTGCTTTCAATAAATGGATTAACGAGAGCACTACCGTTATCTGAACGTCTAAAATGCGCATCGCCATAGTTGTTTTCCATTTGTCCAATTTTAATGGTTGCATATTTCATAAATCCAGCCAAGAAATCTTTTTTAATGAAGTCTAATTTGTCAATTTGCAAATACCCTCCTTTTACCCATGTTTCATTGTGGTGTCTTGCCGCTAAATACAAATCTAAATTAACCCGAACACCGTCGTATAATTGTGCCCCAATCGTCATGTTTGCTGTGGGCAAATTGAATTGATTTTCCAAATTATTCAATCGATATCTTGTGATCGTTGCTCCATTAGAAGCGGTATACGTCCCAACTTTATGATCGTTAAACGAATTCATGGCTTGAAATTGAAGCGCAAATGCCCCACCTAAATCAATGCTTAATCCTTTGAATTCGGCATTATCTTTTTTAACATCAAATTGATTTACCGCTCTTTGATCTCTTGGAATTAAATTTTGCATATTTCCAAAAGTAGTAGTGGTCTGTGCCTTGCTGAAGGGCGCTAACCCTAAGGCCATAATTACTAGCGAAGTTTTAATACATGTTCTCATAATATGAATTTTTATTTTGTTAATTAGTTATACGTTACTTTGAAATCAACTACCACATCTTTTCCCGTTTTAATGGTACCCATTAATGCCGTTGGGGGTTCTACCCCATATAGCGTCATGTCAATTTTTTGTTTACCTGAAAAAATTATTTTTTTACCTGCTAATCGCATTGAAAAGGTCTGGTTGATTCGTTTTGTAGCGCCGGCAATAGTTAAATCGCCTTGTGTTTCTACAGTGTATAGATTGTTTGCCTGTGCATTAATTTTGTTAACTTTTACGAGTCTAAAAATTATTTTTTTATTTGTAGTTGTTTTTAACGCCTTGAATGTATTTTTATCCATCCCGCTTTTTCCGCTTTCTAATTTTTCAGCCTCAACAACAAAATCCAAATTTTTTATTTCTTTTAAATCTCCCGATTCTATTGCAAACGTTGCTTTTCCTCCCATAGATTTTGCTTCAATGGTCCAATCATGTAAATTTGAAGTACCATCAACAAGCAATTTACTCTCTGCTAAATTTACTCTGAAATCTTGTGCATTTGCAAAATACACGCCACTTAGCGCAAGCAGTAAAAGCCATTTCTTACTTAATATTCTTACATTTCTCATTTGTATTGTATTTAATATTACACTACAAATTTCAGTCTAAAAAAAGAGGGATTTTATGACATTTGTCACGTTTGTTACAAAAAGAATAGGGTATTTTAAAAGCATCGGTTGCGAAGGAATTAAGGCATAGGTTCCCAAAAATACTTTTCTAAATCTACAATTTGATTGTCTTTGATACGCACTCCTTCGCTTTCCAATAATTGTTGCATCAAATTAGTTCCTTCAAAATGGTGTTTACCTGTGAGTAAGCCTTTTCGATTGACAACGCGATGGGCTGGAACATCTTCTAAATTATGAGAAGCATTCATGGCCCAACCTACCATTCGAGCCGAACGGGCGGTACCCAATGCTTTAGCAATTGCACCATATGATGTTACTCTTCCACAAGGTATCTGGCGAACAATGGCATATACACGTTCAAAAAAAGAATCGGATATAGTGTTATTTTTCATCATTTAAAATACATTTTATAAAGGGATGAAATGGCCACTAATCCGGTAAGGAAAGCAATTAAAAAGTTTATGTTTTTTACAAGGAAGGCCAACTTATGTTCGATTTTCTTAAAAAAAACAGCATACCAATAAAATACTACGTACGTTCCTAAAGCGGCGGCCACAGAAAACAAGAGTATGGAAAGGATATCATAATAAAACCATTCCTTGGAAGCCACCATTAAACTCGTAAACGCATACCAGGGAATGGCCAACATATTGATAGCCGACAAGGCCATTCCGTATAAAAAACGGTTTTTTTTATTTTCAAGTTGGACCGATATCGTAGTTTTCTTGTGGGCACGCATTCCCAAAATTGCAAAAACCACCGTTACTGCTATAAATATAAAAGTTCCTATTTTTTTTATTCCATCACTAAAGACAGGATGCGCATCTAAAAATTTTGCAAAATAGGTACCTAAGAATGCTTGAAAAAAAACGACAACAACTGCGCCAAAAGCAAATCGCAACGCCTGTTGTTTGTTTTCTTTGACACTAATTTTAGCAATAGTCATGTTCAACATGCCGGGTATAATAATCCCGATGATGGAAATAACCAGTCCTAATAAAAGTGCTAAAACAATTGTCATGCCTTATTTTATTCTGAATTGAATATACGTAATGGGTTTGTTGATTTCTAAATATTGGCTTTCATAAAATGTTTGGATCCCAGTAACTTCGGCAGGTGCTCCTTCATTTTTGTAAATGTTATGATTGGCATATACTACTTCATGTCCGGCACCATGCAACAAACCTAAAGTGTAACCGTGCATAAATTCGGAATCGGTTTTCAAATGCATCAAGCCATTGGTTTGAAGGATTTTTTTATAATTATCTAAAAACGCGGCATTGGTCATGCGGTGCTTGGTTCTTTTATATTTGATTTGGGGATCGGGAAAAGTAATCCAAATTTCAGAAACCTCATTTGCCGCAAAACAATGTTCGATTAACTCGATTTGTGTACGAACAAAAGCCACATTGTGCAAGCCGTTTTCTACAGCTGTTTTAGCCCCTCGCCAAAAACGCGCCCCTTTGATGTCAATTCCGATGAAATTTTTGTGGGGAAATCTTTCGGCTAAACCTACCGAATATTCTCCTTTTCCACAACCCAATTCCAAAACAATGGGATGGTCATTTTTGAAGAAATCACTGTTCCATTTTCCTTTTAACGGAAATTGATCGGCTACTACTTCTTCTCTCGTTGGCTGAAAAACATTTACGAATGTTTCGTTTTCTTTGAATCGTTTTAATTTATTTTTACTTCCCACTGGTATACATTTTATTTCGGTGCAAAATTAAGGCAAATAATCATCAATTGAAATAATGTTTTGATAATGTTAAAATAACGCTAACTAAATCTACATTTTATTGATTTGTAAAAAGTAATATTTTGAAAAAAAGAAAAGTAGAACTAGTTGTAATCTCTGATGTTCATTTAGGCACTTATGGATGTCATGCAAAAGAATTATTGGCTTATTTATCTTCTATTAAACCCAAAACACTAATACTAAACGGCGACATAATAGATATCTGGCAATTTAGAAAATCGTATTTTCCTGCAACTCACCTCAATGTTATTAAAAAAATTATTTCCATGAGTTCAAATGGAACTAGAGTTTATTACATAACCGGAAATCATGACGAATTTTTACGAAAATTTACCGATCTTAACTTAGGTAATATTAGTTTAGTAGATAAATTAGTTTTAGAACTCAATAAAAAAAAGGCATGGATTTTTCATGGTGATGTATTTGATGCTTCTATAACTCATGCTAAATGGCTTGCAAAATTAGGGGGTTGGGGTTATGATCTTTTAATTTTAATTAATCGATTTATTAATTGGGTTCTTGCTAGATTTAACAAAGAACCCTATTCCTTGTCAAAAAAAATAAAAAGTAACGTAAAATCGGCGGTTAAATTTATTTCGAATTTCGAAAATGTATGTACCGAATTAGCCATTGAAAATAAATTTGATTATGTGATTTGTGGTCACATTCATGAACCAAAAATGGAAACCATTACTTCGGAAAAAGGAGAAACGTTGTATTTGAATTCTGGAGATTGGATAGAAAATTTAACCGCTTTAGAATATCATAAAAAACAATGGAAATTATACCGACATGATGTCAACACGATACCTGTTGTTGAAGAATATGATTTTGAGCACGAAAATAAATTAGCTGAAGAATTTATTTCTATTATTAAATAATTTAAATGAAAAAAAATATCCTTATTGCTCCATTGAATTGGGGATTGGGTCATGCTACACGTTGTATCCCTATAATTAAAGCCTTAGAAGAAAATAACTTTACACCTATTATTGCTTCTGATGGAGTAGCCTTAGCACTACTAAAAAAGGAATTTCCACATTTAACTTCTGTTGAATTACCCGCGTATTCTATTTCTTATGCTGAAAAAGGTAAAAATTTTAAATGGAAATTAATCGCTCAATTGCCAAAAATGTTTGCAGCGGTAGTAAAAGAAAGAAAATTAACGGCAAATATTATTGAAAAATATGATATTGCAGGGCTCATTTCTGATAATCGCTTAGGCGTTTATTCCAGTAAAATCCCTACTGTTTTCATTACACATCAGTTGAATGTATTGTCCGGTAAAACTTCGTGGTTAACCACTAAAATACACTCAAAATTTATTTCAAAATTTGATCAATGTTGGGTGCCTGATAGCGAATCTTTACTAAATCTCACAGGCGAATTAGGGCATTTGAAAGACCCATTGAAAAATGTAATATATATAGGACCCTTAAGTCGATTTGAGAAAAAAAGAAAAAAATTAAAATACGATTTGATGGTCATATTATCCGGTCCAGAACCACAACGAACAATGCTTGAAGAAAAAATTTCTGCCGAATTGAATTCGTATTCTGGAGCTGTAATTTTTATCAAAGGAATAGTCGAAGAAAAGCAAATTTGTAGTGTTGAAGGGCCAGTAACCTATTATAACTTTATGAATTCTGAACAATTAGAAACAGCTTTCAACCAAAGTAAAGAAGTACTATGTCGTTCAGGTTACACCACAGTTATGGATTTAGCTAAATTAGGTAAAAAAGCATTTTTCATTCCAACACCGGGTCAATATGAACAAGAATATCTAGCTGAAAAATATACCTTGGAAGGCATCGCTCCAAGTTGTATACAAGACGAATTTACGATTGAAAAACTTAAAGATTTATACCATTTTAAAGGATTACAAAATTTTGCTAAACCAATAGATTGGAATTATTTATTTCGCCTTTTCTAAGGTAAACGAAAATACAGATCCTTTGCCAAACGTACTTGCTACATTGATTTTCTCTTTGTGGCTTTCTATAATGTGCTTCACAATGGCCAAGCCTAATCCTGAGCCTCCTTCGCTGCGAGCGCCACTTTTATCCACACGATAAAAACGTTCAAACAATCTTGGAATATGGTGTTTTTCAACACCTTCACCATTATCAATAATTTTTACAATTACTTTGTTGTTCACAAAATCTTCTATACTGACTTCGGTCGTTCCATTTTCTTTACCATATTTGATTGAATTTTCTATCAAATTGGTTAAAACTTGTTGTATTTTTTCCAAATCGGCCACCACATTAATCGGACGCACATACTTCATGTCAAAGGTCAATAGAATGTTTTTCTTGGAAGCCCTCATCTCTAATAAATCGAGTACATTTTGAATGACATCTACAATGTTAAACGACTGGGTTTCGATGCCCAAAGTATCCAACTCTAATTTGGTAATCATGTCCAAATCATTGACGATATATACTAAACGTTCTACTCCTTTTTCGGCACGTTGTAAATATTTTTTTCGAATGTTTTTATCGTCCATAGCGCCATCCAAAAGGGTGAGCAAATACCCTTGAACAGTAAAAAGAGGCGTTTTTAATTCGTGCGAAACATTACCTAGAAACTCTCTTCGGTATTCCTCTCTAATTTTTAGCGATTCGATTTCCATTTTCTTATCCCGTGCAAATTTTTGGACTTCACTGGTAAGTGTTTCCATATCGGTTGTAATCGGGCTATTTCTAAAATCGGTGTTTTCAAGTAAGGATACATCATCATAGATTTTTTTCACCCGTTTGTATATAAAATTTTCCACGCGATACTGCAATACAAAAAATGAAAAAATGAAAAAGGCTACTAAAAATAGCAACAGGTAATAGAAAGGTAAATGCAATAAAAAATAATTGGCAATTGCCAAAAATCCAAAAGTAAACAATGCAATATAAAAAGATGATTTTATTGCAAATTTGTATGATTTTTTAAATTTTAGGGCCATTAAAATTCGATTTTATAACCTACACCTTTAATGGTTTTAAAAAAATCATCACCAATTTTTTCTCTTAATTTACGAATGTGAACGTCAATGGTTCTTCCTCCCACTACAACTTCGTTACCCCAAACTTTGTCTAATATTTCTTCACGAGTAAATACTTTTCCAGGTTTAGTGGCCAATAAGTAAAACAATTCAAACTCTTTTCTTGGGAGTACGATCTCTTTACCGTTGTTGATGATTTTATATTCTTCTCGATTGATTTCAATGTTGCCAACCGTTAAGGTGCTATTCGGTTTGGTATCACTTTTCAAACGTCTTAACAATGCCTTAACTTTGCTTACCAATACTTTTGGCTTGATGGGTTTGGCAATATAGTCATCCGCACCGGCATCAAAACCCGCTACTTGAGAATAATCCTCAGAGCGAGCAGTTAAAAAGGTAATGATGGTGTCTTGAAGTTCTGGAATTTTTCTGATATTTTCACACGCCTCAATACCGTCCATTTCGGGCATCATCACATCTAAGATGATCAGTTGGGGCAACTCTTTTTTGGCTTTGATTATGGCTTCTTTTCCGTTAGAAGCCGTAAAGATTTGATATCCTTCTTGGGTCAAATTATATCCAACAATTTCAAGAATATCTTTCTCATCATCAACCAATAAGATTTTAATATCTTTTTTTTTCATAATACAATTTAGTTGCGTTTGTGATGGTAAAGATAACGATAAATCAAAATGAAATTATTACTTAACAATTATTTAATCTCTTAACGATTTAATAACGACTGGGAAACTTATTCATAACAAGCTAGTAACACTAAAATAATCTCGTCGCGCTTTCTTTGCCCCAAATTAATAATCCAATAAGATGAAGATTAAATTTCTATTTTTTGCAGTGCTTTTTAGTGGGCTTTCATGGGCTCAAAACGCTACTGTTAAAGGACAAATTTTAGACAAGGAAATGAAGAACGAACCACTTCCTTTTGCCGTTGTAGTCATTAAAGAATCCAAACAAAATACAGCTACTGATGAGAATGGTAACTTTTCATTTAGTATGCCTGCAGGTAGCTATACCTTAGTGATTTCTTATTTAGGGTATGAAACCAAAGAAATTGCTTTTACGGTTTCAGCAGGAGAAGTTAAAACCATCAACCACATCTTAGCATCTACTGGAGGTGAAGAATTAAAAGAGGTAGTCATCGAAGTTCAAGTAAATAAAGAAAAGGAAAGTGCTTTATTACAAGAACAGCAAAAAGCCGTTGAGATTAAACAAAGTATTGGATCGCAAGAGCTTTCTCGAAAAGGGGTAAGTGATGTGGCAACAGCTGTAACTAAAACAACCGGAATTACAAAACAAGAAGGATCTAATAACATATTTGTACGTGGTTTAGGAGACCGTTACAATTCTACTACCATGAATGGCTTACCAGTTCCTTCAAATGATCCCGAAAAGAAAAACTTACCTTTAGATATCTTTTCAACAGATATTGTTGAATATGTATCCATTGATAAAGTGTATAACAGTAGAATTTTTGGTGATTTTGCCGGAGGAAATGTTGACATTGCCTCTAAAGATTATAAAGGGAAAGGGTTTTTGAAAGCAGAATTTGGTTCAAAAATGAACACTAATGCAATGAATGAAACATTTACCTTAATGAAAGGTTATTCAAATTTTGGTTTCGGAAGTTCATCAATACCAACAAACTCTTTAACATCCTATAATTTTAATTCGTTAGCGCTTGAAAAAAGAAATCCAGTAGCTGCTAGCTTTGGAATATCAGGGGGTGATTCTTATTCTATAGGTGCTAATGGAAAAATGAATGTGTTTTTTACATTAGGTCATGGAAATGAATATGCAGCTATTAGTGAAGGATCTGCAAAAGGTAGCGTGAATGGAAATGGGGTAATCTTCAAAAATTTCAACAAATACACTTCAAATAGCTTTTCTACCAATACAACAGGTATGGCAAATGTGAATTATAAATTCAATTCCAATAATAAAATCAATTTTAATAGTGTATTTATCAATACATCAAGTTTATCGAAAGAAGAATATACTGGATTTATTGTAGACATCGCAAATGATGGCAACGGATTAGTAAGAAGAAATCAATACGACAAGAACACCTTATGGATCAATCAATTTTTAGGAGATCATAAAATTAATGATCGTATCAAATACAATTGGGGATTATCCTATAATATGATTACTGGTGATCAACCTGATAGAAATCAAAATACGTTTAGAAAAGAAAATGCAGGTTATGTTTTGTCCAGTATTTCAGCTGCTGACAACCACCGCTATTTTCAAAACTTAACGGAAAATGAAATTGCATTTAATACTTCTATAGATTACAAAATTGGAAAAACAGTAGATGGAGATTATAATGGCAAAATTACTGTTGGATATGCTGCAAGATCAAAGAAAAGAGATTTTGAAGCTACCCAATTTAATTTTAAATCAAATAATGCTTTTACGAATACAATTGTAGATCCTAACCGTTTAGATTTGTTCTATAATCAAGAAAATTATGCCAACAATTATTTTGAAATATCAACCTTTAGAGGGGGATCTCAGGTTTCAAATGCAACAACACCACAAACCTATAATGGTGATCTATTAATTAGCGCAGGATATATCAATTCTGAATATAAATTTAAAAAATTAACCGCTGTTGTAGGTTTTAGATCTGAATATATCTTTCAAAAAATCAGTTGGAATACTTCGTTAGATCCAGTTGGAGGAAAAGACGAATTGATAAAATTAGCCTTATTGCCAAGTGTGCTATTGAAATATGAAGTAAACGAACGTCAAAACTTGCGTTTTGGAGCTAGTAAAACTTATACTTTACCACAATTTATTGAGAGAGCTTTATTTATCTATGAAAAAGTGAACGAATCTAAAATTGGAAATCCTAATTTATACGAATCGGATGATTACAACTTTGATTTAAAATGGGAATTTTTTCCTAAAAATGAAGAGTTGATTTCGGTAACAGCTTTTGGAAAATACATTCAAAACCCTATGAACGAAGTAACGATTGCTTCTTCAACCAATGATATTTCGTATGTAAATACTGGAGATTTTGGTTATGTAGCTGGTGCTGAAATAGAATACAGAAAATTACTTTGGAATTTTGACACTGCAAATACGAAAAAATTATCGGCAGGAATCAACGCTTCCTATTTGTACAGCAAACAAGATTTAAGTTCAACTAAGGTTATCAAAGAAACCGATTACAATGTGGCATTTACTAACAGTAGTAGTAAATTCACAGGCGCTTCAGATCTTTTGTTAAATGCTGATCTTTCCTTTTTAAACGAATGGAATGACAAAAAAAATAACATTACTACAACGCTTGCTTATTCTCATTTTTCTGATCGTATTTATGCCATTGGTACAAATGATCGAGGCAACCTAATTGATAAAGGATTTGGAACTTTAGATTTTATTGCCAAATCAAAATTGAACAACAAATGGAATTTGGGTATTGTTTTCAAAAACATCTTAAATCCTGCCATTGAAAGAGTTCAAGAAAACACAAACGAAACTATTACGGTACTATCGTACAAAAAAGGAATCAATTTTAGTGTGAATCTCAACTATCAGTTTTAATAAAACACTGTAAATCAATATAAAAGCACACATTGTTGTGCTTTTTTTATTTAGTTAACACAAAAAACATTTTAATAATATTATCGGTAATAATCTTCATAATTAATTAACATAGATACTCAAAAACCCCTATATTTTTGTGTCAAATATTAACAACTAATAAATTACAAAACAACCATGAAAAAATCAATTTTTAAATTCTTTGGAATTTTAACTATCGCTACCAGTCTAATCATTGGATGTAGTACTACAGAAGACGACGGACCAACTTCAACTTTTGTTGTAGATGCCAACAACTTTCAAGGAAACATTAATGATGGAGAAGTTATTTTAAATGCAAATACCGTTTACAAATTAACTGGTAGATTACAAATTAACTCAGGAGCAGAATTAACGATTCCTGCAGGAACTAGAATTGAAGCAACAGGTGGAACCGCTGCTTATATTGCAGTAGCACAAGGTGGAAAAATCAATGTAAACGGAACCAGCTCAAATCCAGTTGTAATGACCAGCGGACTTGCTGTTAAAAATGCAGGTGACTGGGGTGGATTAGTAATTTGTGGAAGAGCTCCAATCAATACTGTTACAGGTGGTGCTAGTACTGCTCAATCGGAAGTAGCTGATTTAACGTATGGTGGAAACATTGCAAACGACAACTCTGGGTCTATCCGTTATTTAAGATTAGAATATACAGGTGCCGCTTTTAGTGCTGTAAAAGAATTTAATGGTGTGTCTTTGTTCGGGGTAGGTTCTGGTACTGTGTTTGAATATGTTCAATGTTACCATGGTTCTGATGACGGATTTGAATTCTTCGGAGGAACAGTTAATACATCTTATTTAGTTTCTTTTGGTAATGAAGATGATCAATTTGACTGGACTGAAGGTTGGAACGGAACTAATTCTAACTGGTATGGTAAAATTTCTTTTGGAAAAGGAAACAGAGGAATTGAAGCAGACAACTATGAATTTGGTTTTGCTAATACTCCTATTTCAAACCCAACGATCAACGGATTATCATTAGTTGGCCCTGGAAGTACTGCAAGTTCTACTACTTACCCTGAAAACGACGCTTTAAAATTAAGAAGAGGAACTAAAGGTATTTTTGCTAATTTACATTTATCAGGTTTTGCTGATGCATTTGATGTTGAACATGATGAAACCATTGCAGCTGTAACCGCTGGAACTCTTGACGCAACTAACGTTTCATTTGCGGATGTTACTCGTAAATCTGTTGGAAAAACAACAGCTGGTGCAAGTGCAGTTGTAACAGATGTATTTACTGAAACTACTACCGCTACTGGTGCTGGTGCTGGCTCTTCTACTCCAAGTTGGGCTACTGGTTGGACCATAATGCAATAATTACTAAACAAACACAACTAAATCCCTCTAGTGAGGGATTTTTTTTTGGCGGTGTATTTGTAATTCTTTTTTTAGTATCTTTACATCATATTTTTAGTTGCGAATGAAAAAAAATTACACTTTTATTCTTTTATTGTTGTTGGTTTTAGGCTCTTTTAGTGCACATGCACAAGAAAGCAAATCAACAGCTACCTCTAAAACTCAAGAGCCTATCATTGAGGGGCTTACTATTTACCCTAACCCTACCAACAGCGGAAAAATATATATTTCAACTAAATTATCATTAGACAAAAAAGTAGAAATATTTAATGTGTTAGGGAAAAAAGTACTAGAAACTGTAATTACCTCAAAAGAAGTAAACGTAAGTAACCTTACCGCTGGCGTTTACATCATTAAAATCAAAGAAGGGGAAGCAACTGCCACCAGAAAACTTATCATAAACTAAACATTTATCAATTTAATATCATTCATATGAAAAAACTTTACACTTTGGTGCTTCTAGTCTTAGTAGCCTTAACCTCTCAAGCACAAGTAGTCATCAGCCAAGTTTATGGTGGTGGTGGAAATACTGGAGCTACTCTTAATAAAGATTTTGTTGAACTTTTTAACAAAAGTACAACTGCGGTTGATATTTCGGGTTGGTCTATACAATATCAATCAGCAACTAATAATACAGCTGTATGGTTTGTTAATACTATTCCCGCAAGTACTATTATTCAACCTGGTAAATATTTTTTAATTGCTTTTGGAGCTGCGGGAGCAAATGGAGCAGCACTTCCAACTCCTGATTTTGATTATACTACTGGTACTCCTGCTCCATTACAGTTGAGTGCAACTAGTGGTAGAGTTGCGCTTGTAAATAATGCAACAGCACTTGCTATTGGTTGTAATTCAGGTAATTCAAATATTATTGATTTAATAGGTTATGGTTCAACGACTATTTGCTTCGAAGGAACGGCTCCAGCTACTGGACTTAGTGCAATATTAGCAGCAATTCGTTTAAATGGAGGATGTACTGATAACAATCAAAATAGTACTGATTTTTCAACTGGAACTCCGACTCCAAGAAATTCAAGTACAGCCGCAAATACTTGTTCAACAAGTCCTAGTTTAGCAATAGCTTCTCCCACAAGCGGAACAATCTATTCTCCTATAACAACAAGTGCAAATATTGCTTTATCTGTTAGTAATTTTAATGTTGCAAGTGGAACAGGAGACGGGCACATTCATTATACAATAAATGGTGGAGCGGTTGTAATGAAATACGACACAGCACCTATTGCACTTACCGGTTTAACACCAGGAAACTATACCGTTTATGTTGAATTGGTAAATAACACACATACTCCAATCACTCCGGCTGTAAATGCAACGGTTACCTTTACGATTGCAGCCTACAATGTGGTTGCAAATTTAGCAGCTTTAAGAGCAGACGTTACTGCTAATGGCGCTGGGAAGTATTACCAAATATCAAGCGCTCCTGTGATTACGTTCAAAAGAACAACTAGAAATCAAAAATACATCCAAGATGGATCGGCTGCCATTGTAATTGATGATGCAACAACAGCGCCTGGTGTAATTACTACAACCATGAATGTTGGCGATGCCATTTCAGGACTAAAAGGCCAGTCGTTATTGTTTAATGGTTTATTGGAGTTAACTCCAATCGAAAATGCTACTGTTGCTTCTAGTGGAAACACCGTTACGCCTCAATTGGTTACCATCGCTGACGTGATTGCTAATCTAGAAAATTACGAAAGCGAATTAGTACAAATTACAGGCGTTACATTTGATGCAACTGCAACCAATTTTGCAGCCAACACAAATACACCAATTACTGGACCAACAGCCTCTGTTTTCAGATCTGTATTTACAGCTACTGAAGTCGATTATATTGGTCAACCTATACCTACAACTGCAAGAACAATTAATGTCTTCCCTGGTGAAAACACTGTATCTGTAACAACACCGTCTATTTATTTTGTAGCCAAATCATTAGCTGATTTGAATGCTTTATCTTCAGATTCTTTTGACAACATCAACGGATTAACAATGTATCCAAACCCATTATCTGGAAACACTCTATATTTGACTTCTACTGCAAATGCAGCCATGTCAATTGAAGTATATGACCTTTTGGGCAAAGAAGTATTGAAAGCCAATGTGGTAAACAATGCCGTAAACGTTGCAAAATTAACACCCGGTGTATACGTAGTTAAAGTAACCGAAGAAGGAAAAACAGCTACACGCAAACTCGTTATTCAATAAATCAAATGCTGAACTTAGTTTGGCAGAACAAATAATAAAAAAGCATCAACGAAAGTTGGTGCTTTTTTAATTATCAGCAATTTGTTTCCTATTTTTGCACCATGATTACACCAGAGGACATTTTCCATATTGGTTCCAAAAAAGAATTTGAAAAAATTACTTTAAAAGTCTTTCGTCAGCAGTACGATACCAATAGGGTGTACCAACAATTTTGTCAGTTCTTAAACAAAGACAAAACCAACGTTAAATCAATCTCTGAAATTCCATTTTTACCCATTCAGTTTTTTAAAAGCCACGACGTTATTAGTTCAAACGAACCCGTACAACACATATTTACAAGCAGTGGCACAACGGGCATGCAAACCAGCAAACATTTGGTTACCGATGTTCATTGGTACGAACAAAGTTATCGCCTCGGATTCTCAAAATTTTATGGAAATATAGAAGATTACTGTGTATTAGCCTTACTGCCTTCCTATCTAGAACGCGAAGGTTCTTCGTTAATTTATATGGTAGAAGATTTAATAGAGAGCAGTAATCATGAGGACTCTGGATTTTATTTGAATAATCATAGCGAACTGTTGCAAAAAATCGAAAAACTAAACAAAGCAGGACAAAACGTACTACTGATTGGAGTTACCTATGCTTTGTTAGATGTAATCGAATTTGCTCAAGCTACATCATTTCCGCTTCGAAATTTGGGAAGCAACCTCATCATCATGGAAACAGGTGGTATGAAAGGCAAACGAAAAGAAATGATTCGCGAAGAATTACATGCACAATTAAGTGCCGGATTTGGTGTTTCTAAAATTCACTCCGAATACGGTATGACCGAATTGCTTTCACAAGCCTACTCATTAGGCGCTGGCATTTTTGAATGTCCGCCTTGGATGCAGGTACTCATTCGAGATACCGAAGATGCTTTAACTTATGTTTCTGAAGGAAAAACGGGAGGCATCAATGTTATAGATTTGGCAAACATTAATTCGTGTTCGTTTATTGCCACGCAAGATTTAGGCAAAAAATATCCCAACCATTCGTTTGAAGTGTTGGGACGTTTTGATCATTCCGATATCCGTGGTTGTAACCTGATGGTGGTTTAAGTGTTGATTAAACGATTTTAATCACGTAATAATTTTTCTTTCCTTTTTGCAACAGCAAAAATTGCTGATTGATTAAATCTTCTTGTGTAATGATTTTATCTTCACTCACTTTCTCTTTGTTCAATGAAATAGCATTCTGCTTTAATTCTCTACGTGCGTCACTGTTTGAAGCTAAGAAATTGGTTTTAGCAGAAAGAGCCGCAATCATGTCCAAACCTTCGCTTAATTCTGCTTTTGAAATTTCAGCCTGAGGCACGCCATCAAACACTTCTAAAAATGTTTTTTCGTCTAACTTTTTCAATTCATCCATAGTCGGACTAAAGAAGGCATTGGAAGCGGCAATTGCATTTTCTAATTCGGCTTGTGAATGAACCATAACCGTAATTTCCTCTGCCAAACGTTTTTGTAAAACACGAAGGTGTGGTGCTTCTTGATGTGTAGCGATTAATTGCTCAATAGTGTCTTTATCCAAAAAGGTAAAAATTTTGATGTATTTTTCGGCGTCAACATCTGATGAATTTAACCAAAACTGATAAAATTTATAAACTGAAGTTTTATCTGCGTCCAACCATACGTTACCGCCTTCCGATTTTCCAAATTTAGATCCATCGGCTTTGGTAATTAATGGCGTAGTCAATGCAAATGCTTTTGATGTATCATCCTTTCCAACATTCATTCTTCGCACCAATTCTGTACCTGTGGTGATGTTTCCCCATTGGTCACTGCCCCCCATTTGAAGCAAACAATTGTGGTGTTTATTCAAATGATAAAAATCATACCCTTGAATCAATTGATAGGTAAATTCTGTAAAACTCATCCCTTCTGTTCCTTCTTCACCACTCAACCTCTTTTTTACAGAATCTTTCGACATCATGTAATTAACCGTAATACGTTTTCCAATATCACGCGCAAAATCTATGAATGAAAAATCTTTCATCCAGTCGTAATTATTCACTAAAATTGGTGCGTTTTCATCGTTAGCCTCAAAATCTAAAAAACGAGATAAAACCCTTTTTATCCCTTCTACATTATGGTTTAAAGTAGCTTCATCTAATAAATTTCGTTCATTTGATTTTCCAGAAGGATCCCCAATCATCCCTGTTGCTCCTCCTACTAATGCAATGGCTTTATGCCCTGATTTTCTCAAGTGCATTAATAAAATAATTTGCACCAAACTTCCAATATGTAAAGAGTCTGCCGTTGGATCAAAACCAATATAAGCCGTTGTGGCTTCTTTTAGTAATTGCTCTTCTGTTCCAGGCATCATATCATGAAACAAACCTCTCCAACGTAATTCTTCTACTAAATTTTTCATTTTGCGATTTAATTTTGACAAAGATAGTTTTTAGTCTTAAAGTGGCAAAGTCTTCTCGTCAAAAGTGGCGAAGTTTTAAAAGGCAACAATCAAAAATTGTTAATCTTAAATCTGACCCCAAAAGATTTGCTATCTTTACCCCATGATTTTAGTTACAGGCGCAACAGGTTTGGTAGGGTCCCACTTACTCGTAGCACTTCTTCAAGAAAATGAGGAAGTAAAAGCTCTATACCGCTCAAATTCCCAAATAGAAAAAACAAAAAAAGTATTTGCACACAAAAAGCAATTGGCATTGTTTGATAACATCCAGTGGGTAAAAGGTGACATTACTGACATTCCCTCTCTTGAGACGGCTTTTGAAAAAGTTACACACGTGTATCATTGTGCAGCAGTGGTTTCTTTTGACCCTAGAGAAGAAGAAATTATTCGAAAAGTTAATATCGAAGGAACGGCCAATATTGTAAACTGTTGTATCGATTTTAAGATCAAAAAATTATGTCATGTGAGTTCAATTGCAGCTCTTGGAGACACTAAAACTCATGAAACCTTAATTACGGAAGAAACCGAGTGGAATTTTGAAAAACAACACAGCGATTATGCCATTACTAAATATGGCGCCGAAATGGAAGTGTGGCGTGGATTTCAAGAAGGTTTAGAAGTAGTAATTGTAAATCCAGGGGTAATTTTTGGATTCGGATTTTCAAACTTAGGAAGTGATCTTTTTGTACAATGGGTAAAAAAACGCATCCCATTTTACACAAAAGGCATGATTGGAATTGTAGCCGTGCAAGACGTAGTTACTTCGATGATCACGCTCATGAAAAGTAACATTACTGGCGAACGCTTCATTGTGGTGGGAGAAAACTGTAGTTATAAAGAGCTCTTTATTTATCTGGCTACCTTATTAAAAACAAAAAGCCCATTTATATATGCATCCAAAACGGTAACTGCTTTTGTTTGGCGATTGGATTGGCTCTGGGCTACTTTTACAAACAGCAAACGAAAATTAACGAAGGCTACTGCGGCGTCTTCGCATGAAACTGCCCTGTATTCTTCAGAAAAAATTCAATCGGCAATCGGGATTATTTTTTCACCAAAAGAAAATTATCTAAAAGAGGTTATTTAGGGGATTTGTTAGTTGTTGGAAACGATTCATTTTGTTTTTTTACCCGATCTAATCGATCTAAAACCTCTTGGTACATTTTTTTATACTGACGAATATCGGCTGCATAATATCGTTGGTTTTGATAAAAGGTAAGACTATCAATCGCATATTTTTTATAAATATACGTGTTAACTTTAATGTTGTTTTCGGTCAATTTAAATGGCATAGAACCATCGGCCGCCTGTAATAATGCTAAGTCGTATAAAATATTAGTCATTACCTTATCGTCCAATAAACGATCAGGTTTGGGAACCGGATTATTAGAACAAGCTAACAAACTAATCATACATAAAAATAAAACTGCCTTTTTCATTTACTCTTCTCTATCAAATAATAATCGTTGTCCCGCTTTTTCATCTTTTACCTTTCCATTTGCATAGACTAATTTACCATTTACAAAGGTATGTGTTACTCTTGATTTAAAACTATATCCTTCAAAAGGAGACCAACCACATTTATATAAAATGTTTTCTTTTTTAACATTCCAAGGCAAATACGCATTTACAATGGCTATGTCAGCAAAGTAGCCTTCTTTGATAAAGCCACGTTTTTCAATTTTGAATATTTTAGCCGGATTGTGACAAAACTTCTCCACTATTTTTTCTACCGAAATTTTTCCTTGGTGGTATGCCTCAAAAAGCGCTACTAAAGCGTGTTGCACTAATGGTCCGCCTGAAGGGCAAGTAGCATAAGGATTTGATTTTTCTTCTAAAGTATGCGGTGCATGATCTGTAGCAATAACATCAATGCGATCGTCTAACAAAGCTTTCCAAAGCGAGTCTTTATCTTCTTGCGTTTTTACAGCTGGATTCCACTTGATCAATGACCCTTTCTTTTCATAATCGGCATCGGTAAACCATAAGTGGTGAATACAAACTTCAGCTGTAATTTGCTTTTTTTCTAATGGAATTTTATTGGTAAACAATTGCATTTCTTTAGCCGTAGACAAGTGAAATACATGCAAACGGGCCCCTGTTTTTTTAGCTAAGGCAATGGCTTTTGAAGACGAAATATAACACGCTTCTGCACTTCGAATAAGATGATGACGGTTTACTGGGATAGCCTCTCCAAATTCTTCTTTATATTTTTCTGTATTAGCCTTTATAGTTGCTTCATCTTCACAATGAACGGCAATAAGCATTTTTGTAGAAGAAAATATTTTTTCAAGTACCTCCGGATTGTCTACTAACATATTGCCAGTAGAAGATCCTAAAAATAATTTTATTCCGGCGACATTTCTTGGATTTGTCTTTAATATTTCTTCAAGATTATCATTGGTTCCACCCATCATAAATGAATAATTGGCGTGCGAACTTTTAGCGGCGATTTGGTATTTTTGTTCTAATAATTCCTGAGTAACTGCATTGGGAACTGTATTGGGCTGTTCAATAAATGACGTAATTCCACCCGCAATCGCTGCTTTACTTTCGGTTTCGATGTTACCTTTATGGGTTAATCCTGGCTCTCTAAAATGTACTTGATCGTCTATAGCACCAGGAATTACATAACTTCCTTCGGCATCAATAATGACACATTTAGAGGATTTTGGACTAATTTTTTCGGCAATTTCTGTAATCCATTCATTTTCAATTAAAATATCCCCTTCAAAAACGACACCTTCATTTACAATTTTAGCATTTCTAATTAAATATGTACTCATTATAGTCTATTAAATATTTTTCGTAATCG
>JACCDI011506617.1_pt1 | contig 20119 bp, 22 predicted proteins | sample 7442791 | NCBI WGS metagenome assembly JACCDI01 (sample SAMN15323434, study PRJNA562643) | freshwater metagenome | isolation source: river surface water | place: USA:Blue River Watershed | collected 2017-08-15
GGGTTTGGTTTACAGCCAGGTTTACCTGCTCGGCAAAAGTTCTGGTTTCAGAGAACTCAACATCGAGAGTGTTCTCGCGGACCTTGTCGAATACCACCACAGTGTCATACAGCGAGTAGCTCAGAATGGTTAGGAAGCCGATTACAGCCGCAGGAGTAACTTCAAATCCGACCGCGCCGTAAATGCCGATCGTGATTATCAAGTCGTGGGCAAGCGCAATCATGGCTGCGGCCGACATCTTCCAAGAACGGAAGTACAGTGCCATCAGAAGCGACACAATCACGAGGAAGACGCCAAGACCGAAAAGCGCCTGGCGGGTGACGTCGGCACCCCAGTTGGGTCCGATGAAGCTGGAGGCAACCTCAGCTGAGTCCACGCCGTATGCCTCGGCAAGGTTTAGTCGAGCCTCTTCAGACTCGACATCTTCGAGCTGCTCGGTCTGGATGCGAAGATCATTCGCACCCACCTCGGTGACCACTACCTGAACACCGGGAACGACTTCCTGAATCGCTTCGACCGCGAGGTTTTGTGGCAGTGACTGTGCATTGGTCAGTCGGAACTCAGATCCACCGCGGAACTCGATGCCGAAGTTGAAGCCACCTCGAGCCGCTGGTAACGCGACAGACAAGACAATGACGATGAGCGCGACGAGGTACCAAAGCTTGCGGCGACCAACGAAGTCGACCGAACGCTCACCAGAGTAAAGCTGGTTTCCGAGCTCTCTGAACTTACTCATCGCTACCCTTTGCTGCCGCTGCCTTGCGCTCGGCGATTGTCTGACGTTTTTGAGCTTCCTTCGATGACTTGAGAACCTTGTCCTCAGCAATGGAAGCGGAAATACGGAATTCACCGCGGCCTCGGTAGGCGGCTTTGGCTGCGCTGAGATCAAAGCCAGACCACTTGTGCCCAGAGGCGAAGAATTTGTTTCGAGCCAGCAGCTGAACCATCGGGTGGGTGAAGAGTGCAACCACTAGCAAGTCGATGATGGTGGTGAGACCAAGTGTGAAAGCAAAACCTCGAACGGAGCTGCTGGTCAACAGGTAAAGAACTACAGCTGCAGTGAACGATACGGCGTCTGAAACCAGGATTGTCCTAAAGGCTCGCTTCCAACCTGCTTCGACGGCGACCTCAAGTGACTTACCCTCACGCAGCTCATCCCTAATACGTTCAAAGTAAACGATGAATGAGTCCGCCGTTACACCCACCGAGACGATCAAACCGGCTACACCGGCAAGCGATAGGCGGTAACCCTGGCGCCATGAGAGGAAGGCAATTGCTAGGTAGACAAGCAGTGCCACAACGATTAGCGAACCTAGAACTACCGAGGCTAGACCACGATAGGTGATGGTCATGTAAATGATCACCACGATCATTCCAATCAGACCTGCCAACAATCCGGCCCTGAGAGACTCGTCACCCAAGGTTGCGGAGATGTTCTCCTGCGACTGAACTTCAAAACCGATAGGAAGAGCACCGTACTTCAGCTGGTCAGCTAAAACGGTAGCGGTCTCCTGGGTGAAGTTTCCGGTGATCTGAGCGCGGCCATTTGTAATTACCGCGTTCGTAGCGGGAGCAGTAATCACAACACCGTCAAGGGTGATGGCGAATTGATTCTGCGGAGAAGGAAGCCCGAAGAGTCTCGAAGTTACCGCTCCAAATGCATCTGTACCCGTGGCATCGAACTCTAGGTTCACTGCCCAGTCATTGGTGGAAGCACCGGTGGTAGTGGTGATGGTTCCAGCAAAGGCGTCGGAGATGTTGAGACCTTTGACCTCAACAGGTCCAAGAACATATTTGAACGAAAGAGACTCGTCACAGGTGACTAGCGGCAGGGCCGCATCGTCAACCTGACCTGGCTGGCGGAATGCCTTGGTGCAGTCAAGCGCATCAAACTGTGCTTGGACGCGCTCGGTAATCCAAGCTGGATCAGAGGCATTCACCGGAGCAGTTGCTGGAGTGTTGTTCAGCGACTCCAGGTCCACCGCCACACTCTCCGAGGAAGGTGTGTTGGCTGCAAAAGTAATAACCGGGCGGAATTCCAAGAGCGCGCTCGCCTTGATCAGCTGAAGCGTGGTCTCATCCGGTGTTCCGGGAATCGCAACAACGATGTTCTGCTCACCCTGGACGGTGACAGTGGCCTCGGCAACACCGCTTCCGTCAACACGCTGTCGGATGATGGTTGCGGCTTGGTTTAGCTGCTCCAAAGTCGCCTGACTGCCGTCTGCGATGGTAGGGGTCAAGATGATCTGCGTGCCACCCTGAAGGTCAAGCGCTAGCTCTGGAGTGAGCGATGCTCCGGCCTGGCCGGTCGCGGTGCCCCAAATCAAGAGTCCAGCAAAAAAGGCCGCAATGCCCGCGGTCCAGGTCAGCTTACGTTTTGCTGACTGCTCGGTGCTTCTCTCCAAAACTAGTTCCCCTCAGTGGCAGCTTCGACTGAGCGAACTGCTTGCTTTACAACTGTCAGCTTCACACCCGGAGTGGTCTCGACGATCAGGTCATCGCCATCGATGGAGCTGATTGTGCCCTTGATTCCGGAGTGCAGCATGACCTTTGAACCCTCGGTAATGCTTGACAGGAGTTTCTCTGCGTCCTTGCGGCGCTTACGGTTCTGGCTGATCAGCAGCAGAATCATTGCGGCGAGCACGCCAAGCAGAACGTAATCCAATAGCTTTCCTTACCGACAGATACCCCGAAATTATAGGTGAGAAACCCAGCTAGCTCGGAATGCTATTGAGGTGAGCCTTCCCAGCTTCGGTTATCTCCCTGCCACGAGGTGTGCGATGCAGTAAACCCTGCCTAATAAGGTAAGGCTCAATGACCGCTTCGATGGTGTCTTGCTCCTCACCGATTGCCACGGCAAGTGTTGACAACCCAACCGGGCGAGCCGAAAACTTTGTCGCTAGTAGCTCTAGCAGTTGCCTATCAACTCGATCAAGACCCGCCTGGTCGATTTCGAAGATGCGCATGGTCTCCAGGACGTGATCCACCTCTATCGCGCTGTTGCCATTCACTAGGGCAAAGTCCCTGACTCTTCTTAGCAAGCGATTTGCAATTCTTGGGGTGCCCCTTGATCTTGAGGAAAGCAATGCCGCAGCTTCAGCAGTTATCTCATATCCGAGCTTCTTGGCTGATGTGACAATCACCTGCTCTAGTTCAGAGCTGGAGTAGTACTCAAGGAATGCGGTGAAGCCAAATCGGTCACGCAAGGGCGTTGGCAGCATTCCGCTTCTAGTCGTCGCGCCAACAAGAGTGAAGGGCTCAAGCTCCAGGGATATCGAAGAAGCCCCAGGCCCCTTACCCACCATTACATCTACCCGAAAGTCCTCCATGGCTAGGTAGAGCATCTCTTCGGCCGAGCGAGACATGCGATGAATCTCATCGATGAAAAGCACATCTCCAAATTGCAAGGCAGACAGTATCGCCGCCAAGTCCCCAGCGCTCTGAATTGCAGGTCCGCTGGTTAGCCTTAGCGGCCTCTTTGACTCATGAGCAACGATCATGGCCAACGTTGTCTTACCAAGTCCGGGGGGTCCAGCCAGCAGCACGTGGTCAACCGGCCGAGCGTGAAGCTTAGAGGCGTTGATAATTAGCGATAGCTGGTCTGCAACTTTTTGCTGTCCAACAAATTCATTGAGCGAGGCAGGTCTGAGTCTTGCCTCAAGCTCCCGTTCCTCATCACTCATTATTGGCTAGCTTCCCGGCAGAGAGTTGTGCAAGAGCAAGCTTGAGCGCCTTTGAGTCATCCAGATCGGTGGGCAGAGTCGAGACAATCTGCTGCGCCTTGGCTTCGTTTGTTCCGAGTTGAGCCAAGGCTTGCAACACTGCTGGGTACTTGCCCGAACCAAGCTGAACCTTACCGCTGAGGGACAAAATGATCAGTTTTGCGGTTTTCGGGCCAACTCCAGAAATCGCCCTGAATGCTGCTTCGTCTGAGTTCGCAATCGCCTGTCTGAGTAGATCTTCAGGGAGCCCCGCCAATACCGCGAGCGCCAGTTTGGGGCCGATTCCGTTTACAGAAACCAGTTGGTCGAATAGTTCTCGCTCTGAGGCGGATTGGAAACCGTAGAGCGAGAGTTCGTCCTCGCGGACCACGAGTCTGGTGTGGAGGGTTGCAACTTGACCCTGCTTTAGAGATAGAGAGTGTCTGGGAGTAATCGCGATCTCAAATCCAACCCCGGCAACGCTTAGGTGAGCCCTATCAAGGCTGAGCCCGATCAGCTCTCCGGTTAGCGAGGAAATCACGTCCCTAACCTATTCTGCGATTAGCGGCCTTTGCGGCAGCAACCCACTTCTTTTGGGCAGTTGTGCCACCCATGGCACCGCGCTTACTGCCACAAATTGCAACAGCTATCGCATCTGCGATGTCTGGCGGTCCAGGGATTTCGGTGCCGGTCAGCCTCCCAACCATCTGGGACACCTGGGCCTTATCGGCACGTCCATTACCGGTAACTGCTGCCTTCACCTCGCTGGGGGTAAAAAACTGCAGCGGAATTGACCGCTCGAAAGCCAAATGCATCAGCGCTCCGGAGATCTGAGCCACTCCCATGACGGAACGCAGGTTTGCCTGCGCGAAAACACGCTCAAGGGCAATTACCGCTGGTTTGTGCTTATCAAGCACCAGTGCGAGATTCTGGGCGATCTGTCCAACCCGATCTCGCGGGTCGGTGCCTGCCAAAGAGGTGAACAGGCCATAATCCAATAGCTTGGTTCCTTCAGACTCGATGACCCCAAACCCACACCTGGTGAGTCCTGGGTCGACACCGAGAATGATCACTTATCCCCTGGCTTCAAGCTCGCTCAGGACCGACTGAGATATGTCCATGTTCGTGTAGACGGTCTGGACATCATCTAGATCTTCAACTGCATCGATGAGTTTGATGACCTTCTCAGCGCCATCAGCATCGAGATCAATCTTTAGTGAGGACACAAACTCAACGTCAGCTGACTCATAGTCAATACCAGCGTTTTGCAGCGAAGTACGGACATCAACGGTCGCAGATGGGTCGCAGGTTAGGACATAGGAGTCTCCAACCAGTGCAACATCTTCGATGTCGTGTTCAATGGTGGCCTCGAGAATCGCGTCTTCGTTTGAACCGTTGATAACGATGATTCCCTTACGAGCGAACTGATAGGAAACGGACCCGGGGTCAGCCATGCTGCCGCCGTTCTTGGTAACTGCGAGGCGAACTTCGGCGGCTGTGCGGTTCTTATTGTCCGTCAGGCACTCGATCATGATCGCAACACCATTTGGCCCATAACCCTCGTACATGATGTTTTGGTAGTCGACTGAGCCGTCATCAGCGCCAGATCCGCGCTTGATGGCACGCTCGATGTTGTCGTTCGGTACCGAGTTTTTTCGGGCCTTGTAGACAGCGTCATAGAGGGTTGGGTTTCCATCGATGTCAGCACCACCGGTTCGAGCTGCAACCTCAATGTTTCGAATCAGCTTCGCCCACAGCTTTGCGCGCTTGGCGTCGTTGGCAGCCTTCTTGTGTTTGGTGGTTGCCCATTTGGAGTGACCGGACATAATTCCTCTAAATTACTTCGTTACTGTCTCTCGCACGGCGTCAAGGAAGAGCCTGTGGAGAATCTTTGCGCCGGTGATTTCAGGGTGAAAACTGGCTCCGAAAAGGTTACCGCTTTTCACGGCTACCGCTTCCCCATTCAAAGTGGCGATCACCGTTGCACGTCCCGAATCAAGAATCTTAGGAGCCCGGATAAAGGCGACTCTCTCCTTCTGGCCGGCGAAGTCAGCATCCGCCTCAAAGGAATGAGTTTGACCACCGTAAGCGTTTCGAGATGTCCTAATTGGCAGGCCACCGATGAACTCCTGGCCCTCGATAGCACCTTCGACTTCGTCTGAAAGCATTATCAAACCAGCACATGTACCTAGAACTGGCTTAGCGCTAGCAAAGTCACGAAGTGGGTTTACAAGTCCAAAGCTCTTCGCCAGATTGGAAATCGCGGTCGACTCTCCACCTGGAATGACCAATGCGTCAACGCCCTGGAGCTCCCCAGCGGTGCGAACCTTGATGGCCTCTTCGCCCAACGCCTCTATAGTCGCCAGATGCTCTCGAAAGTCGCCCTGCAGTGCAAGGACTCCGATACGCACTTACCAGCCACGCTCCGCAAGACGGTGTGGGGCTGGCAGGTCATTCACATTGATACCCACCATTGCTTCACCCAGTCCTCTCGAGACCTCCGCGATCACGCTTGGGTCGTCATAGAAGGTTGTTGCCTTTACGATTGCGGCGGCTCGGGCTGCTGGGTTGCCAGACTTGAAGATTCCTGAGCCCACGAAGACTCCGTCGGCTCCAAGCTGCATCATCATCGCGGCATCTGCTGGTGTGGCCACTCCACCGGGAACAAATAGAACTACTGGCAGCTTGCCGGTTTTAGCAACCTCTCGAACTAGCTGATACGGAGCCTGCAGCTCCTTGGCTGCCACATAGAGCTCCTCCTCCGACTTGGCTGCCAGGGCACGAATCTCAGAGGTGATGGTGCGAATGTGCTTGGTTGCCTCCGAAACGTCTCCGGTTCCAGCCTCACCCTTGGAGCGAATCATGGCGGCACCCTCGGTGATGCGGCGCAAAGCCTCGCCGAGGTTGGTAGCGCCACAAACGAATGGAACTTCGAACTGCCACTTATCGATGTGGTTTACGTAGTCGGCAGGCGAGAGCACTTCAGACTCGTCGATGTAGTCGACCTCTAGGGACTGAAGAACCTGAGCCTCAACAAAGTGACCAATTCTTGCCTTTGCCATCACAGGGATAGAGACGGTGTTGATGATCTGGTCAATCAGGTCGGGGTCACTCATTCTGGCAACGCCACCCTGGGCACGGATGTCGGCTGGTACTCTCTCGAGTGCCATGACGGCCACAGCGCCGGCATCCTCAGCAATCTTGGCCTGTTCGGCAGTTACGACATCCATGATTACGCCACCCTTGAGCATCTCTGCTAGGCCGCGCTTTACAAGTGGTGTTGCTTCTAGAAATTCTTCTGACATGCCTAAATCCTAAACTTCGCTCATCCAGTTGTTTGCAATTGTTTCTCGAACCTCACCCAACAACCTCGGCAAAGCCTTGGTTTGAGCGATGATCGGGAAAAAGTTTGAGTCGGTCTTCCACCTCGGCACGATGTGCTGGTGCAGATGTGAAGCGATTCCCGCTCCCGCAACCGCGCCTTGATTCATGCCTATGTTGAACCCATCGGTTCCAAACACCCTTTTCAGAGTTCGCATTCCTTGTTGCGTTAGCTTGCCGATTTCCTGAATCTCTTCGGCTGTCGCCTTGTCATAGGTGTCAACGTGACGATACGGGCAAACCAGAAGGTGTCCGGTGTTGTAGGGAAAGAGATTCATCAGTACGTAGCAGCTCTCTCCCTTGTAAACGACCAAGCCTTCTTCAGCTGTTTTACCGGGAGCGAGGCAAAAAGGGCACTCTTCGTCTGGTGGTTGCTGTCCAGTCTGGAGGTAAACCAGTCGATGCGGGGTCCAGAGCCGCTGAAAGTTGTCCTGCATGCCCGAGAAACCCTCAAGGAACTCGGTCATTTAGACCTGTCTCTTCTGGGAAATAGCGTCGAGAATCAACTTCTTGGCCTCAGCTCTTGGCACGTCGTTGGTTTGCGAGCCATCGCGGTAGCGGAAGCTGAAGGTGTTCGACTCTGCGTCTCGGCCACCGGCAAGAATCATGAACGGGACCTTCATCAGCGTGTGGTCACGAATCTTTTTCTGCATCCGGTTATCCGAGCGGTCCACTTCGACGCGAACGCCCGCGGAGCTTAGCTCAGCCGCAAAGTCCTCTAGATAATCGGCGAACTCATCGGCAACTGGAATGCATACTGCCTGAACCGGAGCCAGCCACGGTGGGAAGTGCCCGGCGTAGTGCTCGGTCAAGACTCCGAAGAACCGCTCGATCGAGCCAAACAGGGCTCGGTGAATCATGATCGGGCGGTGGCGTTCGCCATCGCTACCCACATACTCGAGGTCAAAGCGCTCTGGCAGGTTGAAGTCCAGCTGAATTGTCGACATCTGCCAGGTTCTGCCAATCGCGTCTTTAGCCTGCACCGAGATCTTTGGTCCGTAGAACGCGGCCCCACCTGGGTCTGGAACTAGTTGCAGGCCTGACTTCTCGGCAACCGATTGAAGCGTTCCAGTAGCTCGTTCCCAAATCTCATCACTGCCGACGAACTTTGGATTCTCTGGGTCACGAGTTGAGAGCTCGAGATAGAAGTCGGTCAATCCGTAGTCACGCAACAATCCGAGAACAAACTCAAGAACGCTCGTGAGTTCCTGCTCCAATTGCTCGTTCGTAACGAACAGGTGGGCATCGTCCTGAGTCATACCTCTGACGCGAGTCAGGCCGTGAAGCACACCTGACTTCTCGTATCGATAGACCGATCCAAACTCGAACATCCTCAGTGGCAGCTCGCGATAGGACCGCTGTCTGGAACGGAAAATCAAGATGTGGAACGGGCAGTTCATTGGCTTGAGGTAGTAGTCGGCACCTGACTTCTTGAGCTGACCAGCATCGTCAAATTCTGAGTCCAGCTTCATTGGAGGGAACATGCCGTCGGAGTACCACTGCAGGTGCCCAGAGGTTTCGAAGAGAGTGGACTTAGTGATGTGTGGAGAGTAGACGAATTCGTAACCTGCGTCTTCGTGACGCTTGCGACTGTAGTCCTCCATCACGCGGCGCAGGATGCCACCCTTTGGGTGGAACACTGCCAAGCCGGAGCCGATCTCGTCTGGGAATGAGAAGAGATCCAGCTCAACGCCAAGCTTCCGGTGATCGCGACGAGCCGCTTCTTCGAGGCGCTGCATGTAGGAATCGTGATCCTCTTGAGAGGCCCACGCTGTTCCGTAGATTCGCTGGAGCTGCTTGTTGTTTTCATTTCCGCGCCAATAAGCAGCGGCGCTTCTCAATAGCGAGAAAGCCTTGCCAACCATTCTTGTGTTTGGCAGGTGTGGTCCTCTGCAAAGGTCGCGCCAGGCGATGGTTCCGTCAGGATTTAGGTTTTCGTAGACCGAAAGTTGTCCGGCCCCAACCTCCGCAGCACCTTCGCCAACGTCTGAGCTCTTGAGGGAAATCAACTCGAGCTTGTATGGCTCGTTTCGCATGAGATCCCGAGCCTCTTCATCGGAAACCTCGCGACGAACAAAGCGCTGTGACTTACCGACCAACTCTTTCATGCGCTTCTCAATGCGCTTTAGATCTTCCGGCTTGAAAGGTTCGTCAACATCAAAATCGAAGTAGAAGCCATCTTTGATTGGCGGTCCGATGCCCAGTTTCGCTGGGTCGAATAGCTCTTGGACGGCCTGTGCCATTACGTGTGCAGTTGAGTGGCGCAGAATCGAAAGGCCATCCTCTGACGAGATGTGCACGCCCTCAATTACGTCACCAGAAGAGGGTCTGTATGCGAGATCTTTGAGCTCTCCGTTGACACGCAGCGCGATGATTTCGCGGTCTTGGAAGAGCTTGAAGCCGTCTGAGCCAGCCTCTAGCTCGGTTTCAACCGCATTGACTGTGACCTTCAAGTTGACTCCTAACCCGCCAAAGTCTACCCACGATACTTAGGTTTACCTTGCTGGACTTATCAATTTCAACCTGGCTAGCCTTGCGACATGACTGATCAATCAAGGCACGAACTCGAGCACAAACTCAACTGGCTGCGAGCAGCTGTGCTGGGGGCAAACGACGGCGTCATCTCAATCGCCGGTGTGGTTATGGGTATCGCTGGTGCAGGAGCTGACCGGGCAACCGTCGCTATTGCCGGTTTTGCTGCCCTTGCGGCTGGTGCGATTTCGATGGCCGGTGGCGAGTACACCTCGGTAAGCGCTCAGAAAGATGCCGAGATTGCCTTCGGTCGACACCATCTCGAGATTGCAGCAAGCCCATGGACCGCGGCCTGGGCTTCATTCCTTGCCTTCTCCAGTGGCGGCCTGCTACCTCTGCTCGCGGTTCTAGGTCCCTGGCAAGAGAACCGTGTTCCCGTGACTGTGGTGGCCGTGATTCTTGCTCTGGCGCTGACCGGCTGGTGGGCGGCTGAGCGCGGCGGCTCTTCGCGAAGAAGAGCGATTTTTAGAAACGTCGTGGTGAGTGTTCTCACCATGGTTGTCTCTTATGGCATTGGTGCACTTTTGGGTGTGACTATCGTCGCCTAGGCATTACCCTTATCACTTGTGTCAAATGTAGAGAGCTTCGACGTAGCGCTTATCGGTGGCGGCATCATGAGCGCCACCCTTGGTGTCCTAATCAAAAAAACCAACCCCGAAGCTCGGATCGTCCTTTTCGAACGTCTCCCCCAGGTAGCTCTCGAGAGCTCAAACCCTTGGAACAACGCCGGCACCGGTCACGCTGCTCTTTGTGAACTCAACTACATGCCTGACAGCAAGGACGGTTCACTACCCGATGCTTCAAAGGCAATAGCGATCAACGAGCAGTTTCAGGTTTCAAGGCAGTTTTGGTCATCCCTGGTGCAAGAGGGCATTCTCGGGTCGCCGGAGACCTTCATCCGTACCGTGCCACACATGACTTTTGTCACTGGCTCAAAGGATGTCGACTACCTCAAGCGAAGACACAAGGCACTGAAGGATCAGCCACTCTTCTCAGGGCTTCAGTACTCAGAGGATCTCAAGACCATAGGTAAGTGGGCGCCTCTCATCGCCGAGGGTCGAGAAAAAGGTGAATACGCTGCGACCTATATTGAGCAGGGCACTGACGTTGACTATGGCGCAATCACTTCGCAGATGATTTCGTGGTTGGAGACTCAGGGTGTTGAGATTCACACCGGTACCGAGGTGACCAAGCTCTACCAGTATCACGACAGGCACTGGCGCGTGACCTCCAAATCAAAGCAGGGCCGACTTGACATCAGAGCCGAGAAGGTTTTTGTTGGCGCAGGTGGCTGGGCACTCAAGCTCCTTCAAAATGCCGGCATCCCTGAAATCAAGGGCTACGGCACCTTCCCCGTAAGTGGTCACTTCCTCAGAACCGACAATCCCGAGATAGTCGCAAGGCACCATGCCAAGGTCTACTCCCAGTCAGCCGTCGGGGCACCCCCAATGTCCGTGCCTCACCTTGACACCCGAGTTGTTGACGGAAAGACCTCCCTGTTGTTTGGACCTTTTGCAGGTTTGAACCCTAAGTTTTTGAAGTCTGGATCATTGCTCGACCTCCCGCTCTCTGTGAGGCCCGCCAACGTGATTCCGTATCTGTCCGTTGCGTTGAAGAACTTCTCGCTTGTCCAGTATTTGATCTCAGAGATTCTGAAGTCGAAGAAACAGAAACTGCTTTCGCTTAGAGATTTCATCCCGAGCTCAGATTTACAGGGCTGGGAGCTCTATGAGGCCGGTCAGCGCGCACAGGTCATCAAACCGGTCAAGGGTGGTGGCACGCTTCAGTTTGGAACTGAGGTGATTGCCGCTCAAGATCACTCAATCGCTGGACTATTGGGGGCATCTCCAGGCGCTTCAGTCAGCGTGAGTGTGATGCTAGATGTGATGCAGCGCTTCTATCCCGATCACTTTGCACAGTTCGAAAAACCGCTCACCAAGCTCATCCCGACTTACGGCAAGAGGCTGAACTCCGACGCGGCACTGGCCAAAAAAGTCCTGGCTTCGACCGCCAAGACATTGAAGCTCAAGGCCTAATTGCTCAAGAAAGTTCAGAACCCCCGAGGCTATCCCCGGGGGCTCTGAACTCTAGTACTTACTTGATGATTGTGATGCGGCCATCTGTAGCCATCACGGTAGTCTTCCCCGCGGCTTGGTCGGCACGCAGCGCTTCGGCGACAACTTCTGCGTCGCGATCGCGAATCTGGAGCTTGGTTACATCGAATTGGGTGTAACCGTCTCCACCGTAGGCAAGGAAGTCCAAAGTTGTGATGGTGAATACCTTGGAGTCCCTTGCAATCGGCGTTCCATTTGTCAGCGTCACAGCCGTGACTCTTTCACCCTTGGGCTTGGTTACATCAGCTGTGAATTTGAAACCACCGACCTGTGGGAACCGACCATCGGTTGGGTAATTGGATACACCGTTCTCCAGCGCGGCCCATAGCTGAGCTCCCGTGATCGTGGTGGTGGCGTAGTTGTTTCCGAACGGATTCACCGTGTACACGTCGCCGAGAACCACATCAAATGGTCCGGTCACGGAAGCGCTGCTAGTTGGTCTGCTGAGGCTAGTGTCTGCTGGAACATAAGTTGTTGCAGGGAAAGTGTCTCGGATACCGCCTCCGTTGAGAAGGACCAGATCAGTTTTGTACTTACCCTTGACATAGTCTGCAAGCCAGGAACCGAATGCCTGCTCCCCACTTCTCTCTACTGCGGGCGACCCCCACGAGGAGCCCTGCTTGCGACGGTTCCAATTTTCACGTCCATCTTCGAAGTCAACTGTGCTTTGTACTCAGCAACCATGCCTGTTACTTTGGCGTCGCGCTGGACCAGTGGAGCATCGGTGCGCCTAGCAAGCGTTACCGCGGAACCAAGAACCTTGTTCGCCTTGGTATAGATGCACACTTGAGTTCGAATTCCCCATCCTCCTCCAGTAAGTTTCTTTTTTTGAGCCTCAAAAGGCTCTTTTGAGAGAGAGTTTTTGCTGATTGTGCGAGTTGTCAAGCCAGAGAGTGAATAGAAGCAGGTACCAATCCATGTTTGGTTTCAACTACACAGGTTTGTCGGATGTACTGTTCTGCCCAAAATTCATCTAGATGCTCCCAAAAAGCTTCAAGCTTGGGGGATTGAAACAACTTCAAAGGAATCGAATCTTCTTGATCAGAGAGTGGAATTCCAGGAAATCCCACCTTGGCTCCCCAGCCGGATTGCTCCAGGGTTCCTCTAACAAAACCATCAGTTCAACTGCCGCCAAGATTAGCGAGGATGTGTTCCTTAGGTCCCCTGGGTTGAAGAGTGGCGTAGACGGCGAGGTAATTTCAAGAACAATTTGGAGCGCTCTCAGGCATAAATCCAACCCTATCCCTCGCACGGTTCGATTTCCCCCTCGTCGCCAGGCATTCCCTTGATTTAGAGCCTTGATGCCTCTTCTGATGAGGAGTTTTTGTTTCGGTGCTGAAGTCTGCGGAGTTACCTGAAGCTATGCTTTTTTGATTTTGGTCAGCCTGACTCTTTTTGGGGAACTCTTACCGACGCGCTCCAAGATTCCCTCAACTTCTAGATCTACCTTCATAAAGCGAATCCAGTTCGTAAACCTTCCGCTCGTGAACAAAGGGTGGCCCGTCAGTTCATCTTCGGCAATCAAAATCAAATCCTTGATGAAAACGCCTTCACCTGTGTCGAGTTCAGCAACGTTTTTCAGGATAAGTTCTCGAAGGGGTTTGTACTGGTCGGTGTCTATAGTCCACAGTTCATAACCATCCGGTCTCACTGCGCTGCGGAGGCGTCTGCGAGCAGGTGGATGGACATCCTCAGCAGTAATCTGATACTCCCTTTCCTCGGAAGCACTCTAATCCTTACGCGATTTATCGCTTGCGGCACTTGTGACTGTCCCGCAGTTTTCGCAGATTCAATCGGGAAAAGGGGAACTTCGGATGGCTATTGCCGCAGAGATGGCGTAGAAACTGATTTCAGAAATCTTCTTCCAAGCGAGCAGTGAACAGTAGGCGTGTAGGACGTTCCTCATATTCTCTGCGCAGATGAGAAATGCCCCTGACTTTCATCAGGGGCATTTGGCTAACGAACCAAGTTCCTCCAGGCCAGACTCAGAAGGAAAAGCCCTGCACAAAGCAGAACAAATTCCGGACCAACACCAGTCGGAGACGTCCAACCGTGCCAGCGTTCTAGATAATCGAGCCGCTAGCGGGGTCCAGGAGTCTCTCAACTCAGCCCAGTTAGATATCTCCCGAATCTTCTTCTCTTTCTTTTCCTCGTTCATCTCTTCACTTTCTTCCATTCGGATTTGAGTGAAACAAAATCAAAAAAAGGCTTCGTTTTTCTACTAATCGACATACAACTCCCATGTGAGTCACCAAACACCCCTCAGATGTCGAGTTGGCAGACAAACGTGTTTCCGAAATCGACTTCGAGGCCATGGTTGAGAAGAAGGCGCGTGCTGCGTTCCTGGTTTTCTCCGCAGCGAAGAAGCCCAGATCGTTCTGAGACTTATGTTCATCTTCAACCACTATGTCTCTTGCCTAATTTCAGATTCGAAAAAGGATATTCGCATGCAGAACAGCGGTGATTCAGAGTTCAGCACTGAAGGCAAGGCCACCGTGAAACTAAGCCTTACTTTCTGGCAGTCCTTCCTCCTTGCCCTTGCCGGAGCGGCTGGTTTGAACTCAATGTTGACAGATGGACCGCTCTGGATTTCTATAACAGGCTTCACTCTTGTAATCGTGTTGTTGTTCTGGCTTATTGTTTCTAACGTTCGAAAAGCTAAGAAATAGCCAGGGCTATTTTCCAGAGCCTATTGACCGTGAGATAGTGAAAAACCCTCTGCGAAGTCAGAGGGTTTTGTCATTTCAAGCATCGATGATTCAACGATTAGCCATTTCTCATGGCTTGGATTTACTTACTCGGCGCGATTGCCTTTGGACTTTTCCCAACGACAGCACTCAAACTTTCAGACGGCGTCACAAAGTTGTCGTGGAATCTGGGAATGGCAGTCGGTAATGGCTGTTCGGCCGCGTTGGACGCAGAGCGTTGGCTAACCCACCATAAGGAGAACGCATCAGCGAGCACGCTATCGAAATCGCTGACGAAACTTTCGACAAGTTGGTCAACCAGAGCACAAACTCGTTGTCGTTGACTTATGCACTCTGTGGTTTGTGCCTTGCCGCGCATTGGCAACAATCCTGAACGAACTTGTTGCCGAGTACGCCGACAAGTTCACCATCGCCAAGGTTACGCTGACTAGAACATCGAGGCAGCCACCGCTGCCGGTGTTGCGAGCATCCCAACCAGGAATGTCTATGTCGGTGGCAAAATCGTCAAGAGCATTGTTGGAGCCAAGCCAAAATCTGTGCTTCTCGAAGAGCTTGCCGAGTTCCAGGGGTAGTGGGGGCCACGACCCGGGAGACCCTACGTCAACGGTGTTTCAAAAGTCGTCCCGCCCTGAGGCCGTTTGCAATAACGAAAATCTCCGCGACTTCATGCATGAGTACCACGGTTGCCAGTCCAAGGACGCCGAAGACCGCAAGCGGGATGAGTGCCACGATCAGCAGCAAAGACAAGCCAAGATTTTGGAACATGATCGTTCGCGTCCTGCGTGCATGGTCAAGAACTTGAGCGAGGCTCTGGAGGCTTTCTCCCATGAGCGCGACGTCTGCAGTCTCTATCGCAACATCGGCACCCATCGCACCCATAGCTATCCCTAGGTTCGATGTTGCGAGAGCAGGTGCATCGTTGACCCCATCTCCAACCATTGCTGTTGGTTCGCTTGACCGAAGCGCCCGGATGATGTCTGCCTTGTCTTCAGGACGAAGGTCAGCATGAATCTCGGTAATTCCGACTGCGTGACCCAATGCCGTTGCCGTGATCACGTTGTCACCCGTTAGCATTACAGCCCGATAGCCGTCGGCGATCAGGTGACTGATGACATCTTTGGCTTCATTTCGCAGCTCATCCCTGACGGCGATTGCCCCGATAACGACACCTGCTTCTTCAACGAGAACAGCAGTTGCACCCATTTGTTGCATGCGGACGATTGTTTCCGTCAATGGTCCGGCATCAATCCATCCGGGTTTTCCTAAGCGAGCAAGTCTTCCCGAGTGCTTTCCTTCTATGCCTGCCCCCGGTGTACTCACGACATCCGAAACTTCAATAAAGTCTTGAGCTGCTGAGGTGACTGCTTTGGCCAGGGGATGTTCGCTTCGCGATTCGAGTCCTGCGGCGAGCGAAAGCACGTATTCCTTCGTTGAGGAGTCTACTGCGACGACTTCGATGACTGTCGGTTTGTTGCGGGTGAGAGTGCCGGTCTTGTCAAAGGCGAGTGTGCGAATCTTCCCAAGCGTTTCTAGCGCAGCACCTCCCTTAACGAGAGCGCCTAACTTTGAGGCAGCTCCGACAGCTGTAACGACGGTGATTGGCACAGACATAGCAAGCGCACAAGGCGTCGCAGCAACAAGCACAACAAGTGCACGTTCAAACCAAAGGATTGGCTCACCAACAAGGAATCCATAAAGGACGATGAGCACTGAAAGCACCAGGACTCCGGGAACTAACTTGCTGGCAATCGAGTCTGCAAGCCTTTGGCTGGGGCCTTTTCGTGCTTGCTCTGTTTCGACAATTTGCACGATTTTGGCGAGGGAGTTATTTTCCGCGGTTGTTGTCACCTCAGCTTCGATTGGACCTGTGCCATTGATTGTGCCGGCATAGACTTGAGCACCGGGACCTGCCTCTATCGGCATCGACTCGCCAGTCAAGGCCGATGTATCAAGCGAAGTTCTGCCTGTAAGGATGAGGCAGTCAGCAGCAAACCTCTCGCCGGGTCGCACCAAAACACGATCACCCGGCACCAACTCTGTAGGCGAGATTTTCTCTTCAACGCCGTTACGTAGGATTGTCGCAACAGGCGGGACAAGGTCAAGAAGCGCTCTCAACCCTCGACGAGTCTTCGTAATCGAATATTCCTCCAGCCCTTCTGCGATGGCGTAGAGGAAACATAGAAGTGCTGCTTCCTTCACTTGACCAAGCGCTAAGGCACCTACAGCGGCAATAGTCATAAGCGCGCCTACCCCGATTTTGAGGCGCCGAAGTTTTCGGATTGTCGAGGGAACGAAAGTCCAGGCGGCAATCACAAGTGCCACGAGGTTCAAAATCAGCGAGAGATCAGCTGATTCATAGACATCCTGCACAACCCACGCGACGAGAAGCAGAATTCCCGAGAGACTTGCGGCGCGTATTTCACTAACCTGCCAAAGCCCGAAACGCGTGACACTTTTCGAAATGTCAACGACAGGCTTGGATTCGTAACTTGAACGGCAGTATTCACTCATCGCTTTTCAATCCCCTTGATTTGGTGTTCAAGAGTTTCGATTCCGTAGTTAGGGCAAAGACCGACGGCGTTGCCGGTGGCAGCTAAGAGAACTTCGGCCTTGGCGAGCATTTCCATTAGCTCTGGGTTTGTCAACGAGTAGTAGACGCTTCGCCCTTCATTTCGCCCTTGAACGAGTTGACAATCCCTCAGGCATGCGATGTGAGCTGAAACTGTTGATTGGGCCAATCCGAGGGCGACTGTAAGGTCCCGCACCCGAAGTTCGCCGTGAGCCATTCGCTTGACAATACTTAACCGAGTTGTGTCACTCAATGAGTGAAAAAGCGCAGCTGCTGGGTCCAGCTCATGCTCATGTGTTTCTATAATCGCCATAGGCCGATAATAGCGAATCATGACGCTAATGGGCAAACGTGAGATTGAGCTTTGGCGCGCTACTGGCCACCAAGAAATGGTATTGAGTGGCATCGGAGTCACTGAAACAAGTGACCAAACAAGTGACCAAAATCTAGTCGCAAACAAAGTGTCGGTGCCGAACCTGTGAGCAAGGGCGCACGTGAGTCTGTAAACCTGCACGGCCCGCTGTTCCTCAGGCAAACCGGACTGAACCATTTTTCGAGTATCGACCTTCGCTGCTGCATGCACCAGTTCAGAAAAGTCGATTTGGCTTGCGGGGCAGGGGTCACTAGTTTTCTTCATCGGAATCGGTCGTGGCTTTGGGGCTAACTGTCGAAGCAAGGCCAGCAATTCCTCAGGGGCTTGAGCAATCTCACGCTCCTAAAGAGCCATACCAGGTTCAAAACCATAATTGACTCCTGAGAAGTGCTTTGTTGGCGCAATAACTATGTGAACTTTGTGCTTGATGTCGATGCTCGGGATCTTTTGCGCCTTCAGGTTGCCAAAGAAATCCTCATTTAGATCGCACTTGTATAACAGGTGGGGACCCCGTAGGGCCTTACCCTTGATGACAGATTCGCCGGTTATGGCTGTCACGATTTCAACGAGCGAATACCCGCTCGCCTCATCCAGCGTTGTGATAGACAAGCCCCCTCCACTTTGAGGATCTTTGTCAACTGCCACAATGCCGGAGAGCAGGCAGGCCAACCCTGGGTCGAATTTGGGGTTGTCACGAAACCAACCCACGATGGTCTGAACGTCATCTGTTGCCATCTTGGTTCATGAGCCGGCTGGGTGTTTTCCCACATCCTTAGCATCATCGCGATTTTCGCCGCACGTACATTTGCCGGCAGGATTAATGCCGTGCAGTTGGATGAATGTCATGCCCGGGTTGATTTTCAGTGTGAGCGTTAGCCAGGCCCTTTGGTTTTACATACAATCCATGTTTATCTCTCGATTTGGGCACGGCAAAGCCGTGTAGAAGTTGTTTGAGAAAAATTGAGCCCGCACCTCTTCTGAACCGGATTGTCTTAGTAGCCCATTAGAACGGTCTTAACGGTGGTAGTTCCGATACTGTTTACCCGGCACCCATCTACGGGTCCTACCAGTGAGCGACCCAGGATCCTCAACATACTTCGAATTGGAAAACCAAAACGCTTGTGACACGCCGAAGTCTGAATCGTTTTCCAAACTGTTTGCCGGGTGAAATCAAAAGGATTTAATGTGCAAACATTTGTGCGGTCGCTGATCTTCCAAGAAGGTCATAGTTGTGCAAGTGCAGTGAAAGCAAGTCTCATTAGAGGGCTTACAATGCCCCGAATTCCCCCAAGGTCCTTCTAAGTACAAGCGGAAGGGGCTGTTCGTGTGTACTTTGCAACTGCGTTCTTGGTCTGGGCAACCGTTACACCGTTCACAACTGCGTTGTAGAAGAGGTGCGACTGTCCTCCATAGATGGCCGAGACCCCAGTCAATGATCGGGCTTAGTCAATGAGTTTTCCAGTCGCTTTCCCGTTGCTTGTTTGACTGAACCCCTCATGAATTAGGGCGACTACTACGTCTGCCCCAGCCTTCTTTACTGCGGTTACAGCTGATTGAATTCTCTCTCTCGAATCAGATATTTTGATTTCGAGAGTCTTGCCATTGGCTTTGAAGGCGAGGTTGCCTGGGAACACCTGTTCCTTGGTTTGAGTGGTGTTGACGCCAATCACTCCAATGTTCACCCCACCCCTTTTCAGAATTGTGAACGATTTAGCAGACTTGGTGTTTGAGACCTTCAATCCTGCAAGTGAGGAATAGTTGCTTGCGACTCACTGAAAGTTTGAGGCTTTGATCATAGAGCGCAGGTGCTCGAGGTTCCGGTCGTGCTAGTGATTACCAAGATTCGAGACATCCAACGTGAGTGCATTCAGTGCTTTGATCGTCGGAAGCTCTTCGAATTGTGATGAAATAGGTGGCGCTGCACCGAAGTTGTCGCCACTGGATAGTGCAATTGTTGCAGGCACGATTGTGCGCTTGAGAGCGAACTGTCCTGCAAGTCCGTCGGCACCAAAGATTGAAGAAGTTCCCACAAGAGCTCCGTGGAACTCTGAAAATTGGAGAAGCTGAACGGACTTCAGGTGTGAGCTTGCTTTGGTCTTTGGAGCAACCAGTAGGCCGAAGCTTCGCTCAGGAGAGAGCCCATACTCATTCACGGCTTGGACGGTTGCGTCGACGTCTGTCATCGATAGAACAGGAGAACAGCACTGTTCTGCGATGCTGGCACCATGATTGGGCAGCTTCCCTGGCCGCCGCTTACTATGTAAAGGCTCACCTTGGGCGTAGCGGGAACTTGCTTCCAAACAACTTTGAGACCCCCGGTAGCCGGAGTAACTTCAATAACCTCGGGTGGGTCGGGAGCAGCGTAATCAAGGCTGCAGGCCGGCAGTGGCTACCCGTCAGCAGGATTGCGGCGACCGCTAGGGATCCGGCTCAAGACTTAAGCGTGCGTTTCATGGGCAAACGCCAGGACTGCATACATGAACCAGCGATTTGCTGGGAGTGAAGTTACAGCCAACGTCCGCTGAATTAGTGATGAATGGTGGGCGATACTGGGTTCGAACCAGTGACCTCTTCCGTGTCAGGGAAGCGCGCTACCACTGCGCCAATCGCCCATGTTCTGTGGTGAGAGGTGAAGACGGGATTCGAACCCGTGTACACGGCTTTGCAGGCCGCTGCCTCGCCTCTCGGCCACTCCACCGTTCAGGTGTCTGAGAGCGGATGACGAGACTCGAACTCGCGAC
>JACCDI011265570.1_pt1 | contig 20098 bp, 19 predicted proteins | sample 7442791 | NCBI WGS metagenome assembly JACCDI01 (sample SAMN15323434, study PRJNA562643) | freshwater metagenome | isolation source: river surface water | place: USA:Blue River Watershed | collected 2017-08-15
CTTAACTACTCAATTTCTTACATTAAATAAGGTTTTTTTCAAAGGTAAATCCGACAAGATGTATTTCTCGTCGGATTTTTTTTTGTACTTTTCATAATGCTAGTTTACGTTTTATATCTATTCATGCATCAAAGCTTATCTATACGTGCGATAGATATTATCGATGATAACAAAATATGTTTTGCTGCTAACAATGGTGTGTTTGGTTATTCGGATGATGCAGGTAAAACATGGTATCTCGATACCATCAAAATACAAAACTATACTCCTCAATTCAGATCTATTGAAGCCTTAAATGACTCTACCATTTTGATATTAAGTATTGATTCACCTGCTTATTTATTGAAGACAAATAATAAAGGTAGAGATTGGAACATCGTTTACGAAAATCATGAGAAGGGAGTGTTTTTTGATGCAATGAAAGCTAAGAGTGCTAATGAAATATGGGCAATTGGCGACCCAATCAACAACACACCTTATTTAATTTATTCAAACAATGCAGGTGATACTTGGCAAAAGTATGATACAAGAAACTTACCAAGCGTAGAAAAAAATGAAGCGTTTTTTGCAGCTAGCAACTCCAACTTATCTTATTTTAATGATGAATTATATTTGGTTAGTGGCGGTTCTACATCTAAGCTAATTCAAGTAAATACTAAAGCAAAATCTTATAGTGTAAAAAAATTACCTTTTACAATATCTGGAAACATGACGGGCGCATACAGTATAGATATTTTTAATCAAAATAATTTCGCAATTAGTGGTGGTAACTACGATAAGAATGACAAAGAATTTGTGCCATTTTATTTCACAAGTGATGCTGGTAAAAGCTTTAAAACATTAGATATTCAAGAAAATTTCTTCGGATCGTGTGTGAAGTATTTAAATAAAAATGAGTTGTATGTCACCGGACATAAAGGGACTTTTTATATTAATTTAAAGAGAAAAAAAATAATTGAGCTAAAAGATAAAGAGGGAAATAAATTAAATTTCCATACACTAAGAATAAGCGATAACAAGAAAAAAATTATACTTGCCGGATCAAACGGTAGAATTGCTAGTATTGACATAAAATAAAATGACTAAAAAAGAACGATACGAACATATATTAAAATACTTCGAGGAAAATGTAAAGGATGCAGAAACTGAATTGCATTATGGAAATCCTTTTGAATTATTAGTCGCTGTATCACTTTCAGCACAATGTACTGATAAGAGAGTAAATATGGTGACGCCTAAATTATTTAAAGATTTTCCAACACCAGAGGTAATGGCGAATTCAAGTTCTGATGAAATCTTTAATTATATAAGAAGTATCTCCTACCCTAATAATAAAGCGAAACATTTAGTGGGTATGGCAAAAATGTTAGTAGAGCAATTTAATTCAGAAGTACCTGATAATATTGAGGACTTACAAAAACTACCGGGTGTTGGAAGAAAGACCGCCAATGTTATAGTCTCTGTTATACACCAAGCGCCAGCAATGGCAGTAGATACACATGTTTTTAGAGTATCTGCACGATTAGGATTAACAACTAATGCTAAAACTCCCCTAGCTGCAGAAAAACAGTTAGTAAAATTTATTCCAAAAGATAAAATACACGTCGCACACCATTGGTTAATTCTTCACGGCAGATACACTTGCTTGGCTAGAAGTCCGAAGTGTGAAGAATGTGCCCTTACCTCATATTGTAAATACTTCAAAAAAACACATTTAGATTAGTCATTTCAATAATCAAAATAGAATGTCGTTTTGATTGAATGAAAAAATATCTGGTAATTGTACTAGTATCTATTGCTAATATTTCATTTAGCCAAAGCAGCATTGGAATTAAACTAGGTGGTGCAAATTTTATAGATATGCTCATTTACCCCAATCTAAATTACTGCATACTAAATAAAAGAGTTAAAGTAAGTGTAAGTGCTGGGGCATATTTCGCTTTTCGAAAATACACGAATTCAGTGAACGATAACAATATGGAATTTGAAGGCGATGTTATACCCGGAGGATGTATAGGAATCTCATATAAACTCTAATCCTTTCAAAATTTTCTTAATTTATCATAAATAATTTTAATACAAAATATTAATTATATAAATAAAAATTAATGATTTAGTTTCTTCATTTTTGCTGCGGTTAAAACAAATCATTACATAATGACAAGAATTACAGTAGCAAAAGGTGATGGTATAGGTCCGGAAATAATGGACTCTACCCTTAGAATTTTAAAAGCAGCAGGAGCTCAACTTGAATTTGATGAAATCGAAGTTGGTGAAAAAGTTTATTTGTCTGGTAACAGCTCAGGTATTGCTGCAGAATCGTGGGATATAATTAGAAAAAACAAAATCTTTTTAAAAGCACCAATAACCACTCCACAAGGAGGAGGATATAAAAGCTTGAATGTAAGTACGCGTAAATTCTTAGGATTATATTCAAACGTACGCCCTTGTAGAAGCTACCATCCTTTCATAAGTACTAAACATCCAATAATGGATATAGTGATTGTTCGTGAGAATGAAGAAGATTTATATGCAGGCATTGAGCATCAACAAACTGATGAGGTAGTGCAATGCTTGAAATTAATTAGTAGACCTGGTTGTGAAAAAATAGTTCGATATGCATTTGAATATGCAAGACAACAAAACCGCAAAAAAGTAACTTGTTTTACAAAAGATAATATCATGAAACAAACTGACGGATTGTTTCATGAAGTCTATAATGAAATTGCCAAAGAATATCCTGAGATACAAACAGAGCACTGGATCATCGACATTGGAGCAGCAAAATTAGCAGACACTCCTGAAGTTTTTGATGTAATAGTAATGCCGAATTTATACGGTGATGTATTAAGTGATATAGCTGCACAAATCACCGGATCTGTTGGTATAGCAGGCTCTGCAAACATAGGCGAAGAGTGTGCAATGTTTGAAGCAATACACGGCTCAGCACCTGATATTGCAGGTAAAAATATAGCGAACCCATCTGGACTTATACAAGGTGCAATTATGATGTTAAATCATATTGGTCAATCAGACATAGCAGAGAAAATTCAAAATGCATGGTTATATACACTAGAAGAAGGTATACATACAAAAGATATTTATAAGGATGGTACAAGCAAAAAATTAGTTGGCACGATAGAATTTACAAATGCATTAATCGAAAATTTAGGTAAGTCTCCAAAAGTATTAAAGAAAGTTACATACGCCAACAATCAACCACTTACATTACCAAAATATAAACGAAAAGAGGGTGCAACAAAAGAACTTGTTGGAGTAGATATATTCCTGCATTGGAAAGGTACCGATGCTAATGAATTGGCAGAAATAATTAATAAAATAAAAGTTGAGGATGTTAAACTAAGTATGATTACTAATAGAGGAATCAAAGTTTGGCCAGAAGGGTTCAAAGAAACATTCTGCACAGATCATTGGAGATGTAGATTCAAAGCGGTTGATAATAAGTTATTCTATAAATCTAGTATTGTTAAACTATTGGAAATGGCAATGCTAGAGAATTTAGATACTATTAAGACAGAAAACCTTTATTCGTTTGACGGGAAAGATGCTTATTCATTAGGTCAAGGACAATAATCAATCAATTATGAAATATATAAGTATTATTACTAGAATTTCGATGATTGTATTATTCATGAGTTTGATACTAAGTATCGATAATGATGATGCTACTAAAAATTATTTAATAAGTGCTGCTTGTATTATATCGGCAGCACTTACATTGAAGCTTAATTCAATTCAGAAGTAAATAATATAATATTGCTTAAGTAACTATTGTTACCTAAAATACTAGCTTATAGAATTACATTTGTTTAGGTAAATAAGCTCATATGAAAAGGTATTTAATATTGTTATTTTTTGTATTTACAATAACAACTTCTTATTCTCAGAACTCTACATTTAATATACTTATAGAGCCAATGACAATTGAAAATCTTGGCGGAATTCAATCATATTCATACGGACAATCGAATGGAAAATGGTTAATCATTGGTGGGCGTTTAGACGGACTTCATCGTCGTCAGCCTTTTGCAGCGTTTGATGTTGCAGGTAATAATAATCAGTTAATTGTTGTTGATCCGGTTTTAAAACAAAAATGGACAATGCCACTTACATCATTACCAATCGCAATACAAGAGCAATTGAGTTCTACCAATATGCAATTTCATCAAACAGGTAATATTTTATATATCACTGGTGGCTATGGTTATAATAATGCTACGGCTTCTAGAAAAACATTTAATAATTTAACTGCTGTTGATGTACCAGCTACAATCAATGCTATCATTAGTGGTACAAGTATCACTTCATTTTTCAGACAGATAACAGATGAACAGTTTGCGGTAACAGGCGGACATTTAGAGATGATAAATGATACTTATTATTTAGTTGGCGGACATAAATTTGATGGAAATTACAATCCGATGGGCAACCCAACATTCACTCAAACATATACGAATGCAATTAGAAAATTTAAGATTTTAGATAACGGACAAACGATAACGATTAATCATTTAAGCGGACATGTAGATGCTGCAAATTTGAGAAGAAGAGATTATAATGCAGTTGCACAAATTATGCCTGATGGTTCTGAAGGTATTACTGCATTTTCTGGAGTATTTCAACAGAATGTAGATTTGCCCTTCTTAAATTGTGTGAATATTGATAGTCAACAATATGTAGTTAACAATTCATTTCAGCAATATTATAATCATTACCACTGTGCTGTATTACCTATGTATAGTGCATTAAAAAATGAAATGCATACCTTATTTTTTGGAGGCATTGCTCAATATTATGATAGTGCAGGAATGTTGATACAAGACAACAATGTACCATTTGTAAAAACAATAGCTAGAGTAAGTAGAGATGTAAACGGTAATATGTCTGAATATAAATTACCAATTGAGATGCCTAGTTTATTAGGAGCAGGATCTGAATTCATTCCGAATTTGAACTTAGCTCATTATAACAATGAGGTATTTAAACTTGATGAATTCAATACAGATACAAGCTTCGTTGGTTATATATTTGGTGGAATAAGTAGCACAGCTGCAAATATATTCTTTACGAATAACGGCACTCAAAGTATTGCAAGCAATCAGATCTTTAAAGTATATGTAGTCAAAAATAATTCAGTGGGTATCGATCAATTAAATAAGCAAAGTATTGGCACATTAAAAATGCAAGTTTATCCCAACCCCTCAGATGGTGACTTCACTATAAAATTCAATCTGATTAAAGAAGATGAAACTAAAATTTCAATTTATAGAATTGATGGGAAAAAAATTGAAGAAAAAATATTTGACAATTTTAAAGTAGGTGAAAATACCTATTCTAAAAAAATAAGAAATTTAGAAGATGGTGGTCATTACTTTATAACTATTGAGACAGCATATGAGAGTGCTACACAAAAAATAATTATAGAATAATGCTTATTTGTGCCAACTAAATTTCTTAGAAATTATGTTTGATTTCTCTTTTTTCAAATATTCTAAGAATGAAGCTGCAACGGGTGAATGTTTTTTACCTTTCATCCATATTAAACTCCATGTAGTTTTAATTGGCAAGCCTTTTACATTTATAATTTGTAATTCACCATTTTGAATTTCATTTCGTATACCTATTAATGGCATTATAGAATATCCTAGTCCGGCTAACAATGCCTGCTTCACCGCCTCATTAGAGGTTAACTCCATTTTCTTCAATACCAACAAATTATTTTTCTGAATAAAGTTCTCCATCGTTTGTCTAGTACCTGAACCCTTTTCTCTAAAAATCATTGGTAATTCTTTAAATAATTCTTTAGCTGTATTTGCTTTATTGAACTTCTTTTGAGTATTACCCACTAAGTATAATTCATTCGGAAGTAAATCTAACCTTTCAATATTCATTGTAGTTGGCAGAATAGAAACTAATGCAAAATCAACTTCATTGTTCTCTAAACTCTCAACTACTTTATTTTTATTGGTAACATCCATCAATAATTCAATGCCCTGATGTTCTGACATGAAGTCTGCTAAGAAATGTGGCATTAAATACTTCCCTGTAGATACTACAGAAATTTTCAATTTACCAGTTAATTGTCCTTTGTATGCTTGAGTTTTATAATTAATTGCATATACCTGATTTAATATATTCTCAGCAGCCTCTGCAATTTCTTTTCCGAAGTCAGTAATATGAATTTTTCTACCTACCACTTCAGTTAGTGGAATCTCAAATTGATCTTGAAAATTTTTCAATTGTATAGATACAGCGGGCTGTGTTAAATGCAGTTCCTCAGCAGCTTTAGTAACGCTTTGAGTTTGTACAATTTTTAGAAAAATCTGTAATTGATTTAGAGTATAATTCATAAATTAAACTAATGTATAACATTACAAATATAAATAAAAATTTATGAATAAGAAATATCATTTTTGCACAAAATAAAAAGAAAAATATGCAAAAAGAAGAAAGTCTTCCAATAATTAAAGGCGATTTCTTGCCATCTGAAGCAAAATTGATTCTAATGAACATATTGAACAATAAGATCAAATTTCATGAAATGCGAAACTTTAGTTCAATTGAGAGAAATGGCAAAGTTGATGAAAATGCAATAAAAAGTATTACTCGTTTAGAAAACATCAGCGTAGAAGTAGAGAAAATAATATCAACAGCTGAAGCATCCAATAAAAAACTATCAATTCTTGCTGAATTAAATATTCAAATAATAGAATAATACCCAAAAAATGAATGTTGATTTATTAATAGAAAACTTAAGTAACCCCGCTCTCCTATTCTTTGTCTTAGGTATAATTGCAGTCTATTTAAAAAGTGACTTAGAAATCCCTCCCAACTCATCAAAATTCATCTCTTTGTATTTATTGTTTGCAATTGGGTTTAAAGGCGGACAAGAATTATCACATGAAGAATTGAATTCTGAAATAGCTTGGTCGATGTTATTTGGAATTGGAATTTCACTCTTAATACCGCTCTACACTTTTTTCATTCTAAAAAGAAAACTTAGCGTATATGACGCAGGTGCTATTGCTGCTGCATATGGCTCTGTAAGTGCTGTTACTTTTGTAACTGCTGCAAGTTATTTAGAAGCGCATCAAATGATTTTACACGGACATATGGTTGCTATAATGGCCTTGATGGAATCACCTGCGATTATAATCGGATTGTTGTTGATATCATTTTATAATAAATCAGATGACGGCACAATCAAACAATCGCAAGTCATCAAACATTCATTTACTAATGGAAGTGTATTATTAATACTAGGTAGTTTGATAATTGGATACGTAGCTGACGCCAAACAAGCAGAAGGTATTAAGCCTTTTACGAACGATCTATTCAAAGGCTTCTTAGCGATTTTCTTATTAGACATGGGAGTTACCAGTGGTAAAAAATTAAAAGCATTTTTTTCATTCGGATGGTACCCCTTTCTGTTCGCATTACTAATTCCATTGTTCAATGGCGCTGTATTTGCAATTTTAAGTTCGCTTGTAACGCAAGACGTTTCGAATAGATTCATGTTTGCTATTTTAGCAGCAAGCGCCTCTTACATTGCAGTACCTGCCGCAATGAAAATCTCAGCTCCAAAAGCTAATCCAGGTTTATTTTTACCCATGGCTTTAGCTATTACTTTCCCAATAAATATCACCATAGGTATGCCACTTTATTACTACTTAGCACAATCAATTACATTGATATAGTCGAATAAAGGAATTGATTTATTTCATTAGATTTATATTAATTATGTAATTTTAATTAATGAATAAATCAGCAGATCATTTTTTTATAGGCGGATGTGGGCGATGTTCATATGCTGACACCCCTAAATGTAAAGTCAATACCTTTAGAGAAGAACTTCTACTCTTACGTGATATTCTTCTAGATTCAGAATTAACGGAAGATTGTAAATGGGGTGTACCTTGTTATACTATTAACAATAAGAATGTAATACTACTGAGTGCCTTTAAAGAATTTTGTAGTGTTAGTTTTTTAAAAGGTGCATTATTGAAAGATCCTGATCAACTTTTAGTAAAACCAGGAGAAAACTCCCAGTCTGCTCGTTACTTGAAATTTCAAAGTGTAAATCAAATCACTAAGATCCGTAAACAGATTAGAGCCTTAATTAAAGAAGCCATTGATATAGAAAAGTTAGGTAAAAAAATTGTAGCTAAAGAAAAAGCAGAATTAGTATTTCCTGAAGAATTATTGACGGTTTTTAAAACTAATAAAGAATTTAAGAATGCTTTTTTTGCATTAACTCCAGGTCGACAAAGAGGCTATAATATGTTCTTCAGCGCTGCAAAACAATCTGCTACAAGAGTAACCCGTATCAATAAATGTATGCCCGATATCTTTAAAGGTAAAGGCTTGAATGAATATTAAATTTAAATAATTATGAATAATAAAATCACAGTACAAGCAAGTATAAATGATGACATTGCAAGTGTTTGGAATAAGTATACTGAGCCATCACATATTATAAATTGGAATTTCGCAAGTGACGATTGGTGTTGCCCCTCAGCAAGCAATGAACTAAAAGTTGGTGGTAAATACATTGCAAGAATGGAAGCAAAAGATGGTAGTTTCGGATTTGACTTAGAAGCAATATATGATGAACTTGAACCTCTTAATAAAATAAAGTATCATTTTACTGATAATAGAGAAATTGAAATATTTTTCAATGGCATTGAAAACTTCACAGATATCAAAATAATTTTTGATGCTGAAAATGAAAACCCTTTAGAAATGCAACGCGAAGGTTGGCAAGCAATATTAAATAATTTCAAAGCTTACGCTGAAAGTAAATAAAAAAGGTGGCAAATAAATTTGCCACCTTTCCTTTTATTATGATTTGTATTACTTCAAATCAAATCTATCTAAGTTCATTACTTTGCTCCATGCTGCAACAAAATCATTTACGAATTTTGCTTTCGCATCTTCACAAGCATAAACCTCTGCTAATGCACGTAACTCTGAATTAGATCCGAAAATCAAATCAGCACGAGTAGCGGTGTATTTAACTTCATTTGACTTACGATCACGACCTTCGAATACTTCTTTAGAACCTTCTACTGCTTTCCAAGTTGTACCGAAATCTAATAAGTTAACGAAGAAATCATTTGTTAATGTTTCCGGCTTATCAGTAAACACTCCATGCTTCGATTGATTATAATTAGTATTCAATACTCTCATACCTCCTACTAATGCAGTCAACTCAGGTGCAGTTAATGACATTAATTGTGCTTTGTCAATTAACATTTCTTCAGTTGCCACCATATGTCCGTGTTTCTTATAATTTCTAAAACCATCGGCCTTTGGCTCTAACACTGCAAATGACTCAACATCTGTTTGCTCTTGTGTTGCATCTGTACGTCCAGGAGTGAAAGGTACTGTTACGTTATGGCCTGCGTTTTTCGCTGCCTGCTCTACACCCGCACATCCTGCTAAAACAATTAAGTCTGCAATTGAAACGTATTTGCCTGTTGCATTAAATTCTTTTTGAATTGCTTCTAATGCATCTAACACTTTTGATAACTGTGAAGGATTGTTTACTTCCCAATATTTTTGAGGAGCTAAACGAATTCTTGCACCATTCGCTCCACCTCTCTTATCAGAATTTCTGAAAGTTGAAGCTGATGCCCATGCTGTTGATACTAATTCTGAAACTGATAATCCTGATGCTAGTACTTTTGATTTCAAAGTAGAGATATCATTCGCATCAATTAATGGTTTTGTAGCAGCCGGAACTGGATCTTGCCAAATTAAATCTTCAGCAGCAACTTCTGAGCCAAGGTAACGAGACTTCGGACCCATATCTCTATGTGTTAATTTGAACCATGCTTTTGCAAATGCTTTTGCAAACTCATCTGGGTTCTCATAAAATCTTCTTGAAATTTTTTCGTAAGCTGGGTCCATTCTCAATGCCAAGTCAGTAGTCAACATCATTGGCGCATGCTTTCTAGAAGCATCATGAGCATCTGGCACTAATCCAGCACCTGCATCACCTTTAGGTTTCCATTGGTGAGCGCCAGCCGGACTCTTAGTTAATTCCCATTCATAACCGAATAAGTTTTCGAAATAATTATTACTCCATTTTGTAGGAGTTGTCGTCCATGCTCCTTCTAATCCGCTTGAAATTGTATCAACACCTTTTCCTGAATTGAAGTTATTCTTCCAACCCATACCTTGCATTTCAATCTCTGCTGCAGCTGGTTCTTTCTCTACGTATTTATTTGGATCTGCTGCACCATGCGTCTTACCAAATGTATGACCGCCTGCAATTAATGCCACCGTCTCTTCATCATTCATCGCCATTCTTCCGAATGTTTCACGAATATCTCTTGCAGATGCAATCGGATCAGGGTTACCATTAGGACCTTCTGGGTTTACATAAATTAATCCCATTTGTACCGCTGCTAATGGGTTCTCTAATTCTCTATCACCTGTATAGCGCTTATCTGCTAACCACTCTTTTTCTGAACCCCAATAAATATCTTCTTCTGGCTCCCATACATCTTCTCTACCACCCGCAAATCCGTATGTCTCAAATCCCATCGACTCTAATGCGCAGTTACCCGCTAATATCATTAAGTCAGCCCATGAAATTTTCTTACCATATTTCTGCTTAATTGGCCATAATAATAATCTAGCCTTATCTAAGTTCACGTTATCTGGCCAGCTATTTAATGGTGCAAATCTTTGAGTACCCGAACCTGCACCACCTCTACCATCTGCAATTCTGTATGTACCTGCACTGTGCCAAGCCATACGAATAAAGAACGGACCATAATGACCGTAGTCAGCAGGCCACCAATCTTGTGAGTTCGTCATTAACTCGTTTATCTCAGCCTTTAATTTTTTCAAATCTAAACTCTTGAACTCTTCAGCATAATTAAACGAAGAATCCATCGGGTTAGATAAATTTGAATTCTGTCTTAGTATGTTCAACTTTAATTGATTTGGCCACCAATCACGGTTGCCTGTTCCATTTCCAGCGCTTTGTTTTAAAGCTCCTCCTGAAAAAGGACATTTGCTTGCGTTATTCTCCATATAAGTATAAATATTTTGTTTGTTCTATTTTGAGTACGCAAGTTATGAAATATTTCATTTATACAAATTGAATTAATATAGATAATATCTATAAAATATAGCTGCAGACTATATATCTGAAAAATGCATAAAAGAATACATAATTATGACTAATTTGAGGCATCAATTCTAATCTATATGAAGCTAAGAATAATGATGATCATGATTACATTTACAATGTTTTCATGCAAACAATGGAGTGTACCAAATGAACTTGTAGGCGAATGGAAATCAAGTACAGTAGAAATTACAGTTAGAATTAAAGACGAAAAAGGCAATTTCAAGTTTATAAAAGATACGGCTGACATACACATCAAGATTTATCAGAATAATATCGTAGATGGCAAAATCGGAATTGCAAGTTTTGACAATGCTCGAATTGTTAAAAACGCCGGACTACCTCCATCGATTACAGGAATTGCTTATATTATCAAAGACATTGAAATCAATAAAATTTTCAAAAAAGATCCTCTCGATAAAAAATCAATTGAGTTGTGGTTATCACCCTTGAAAGGTGATACACTAGAAGTTGAAATAAGATATACAAGCAACTTATCACAATTTCCAATGTCAGGTTTTACACTAATAAAAAATAAATGAAATACATTAGCCGAAGTGTCTTCATACTTTCATTAGTAAGTTTATTTACTGATACAGCCTCTGAAATGCTTTACCCCATTATGCCTTTGTATTTAAAATCTATTGGGTTTAGTGTAGTATTAATCGGTGTCTTAGAAGGTTTAGCAGAAGCTTTAGCTGGCTTGAGTAAAGGTTACTTCGGCAAACTTTCAGACCAATCGAAAAAGAGATTACCCTTCGTTCAAATCGGGTATACTTTAAGTGCAATCACCAAACCTATGATGGCTGTTTCTGTCTTGCCTCTTTGGATATTCTTCACAAGAAGTATAGATAGATTAGGTAAAGGTGTAAGATCTGCTGCTAGAGATGCCATGCTTTCTGATTCTTCGGATGTTAACAATAAAGCAAAAGTGTTTGGCTTTCATAGATCGATGGATACCCTTGGTGCGGTTATTGGTCCGCTCATCGCTCTTTGCTTCCTCTACTACTACCCCAATGAATACATTTATTTATTCTACATAGCATTCATTCCAGGAATACTCGCAGTTATAAGCACATTGATTTTAAAAGAAAAGAGCAATACTGTAGATACTAAAAAATATAATTATAATTTCTTTTCTTTTTTAAGCTATTGGAAAAACAGTAATGCTAACTATAAAAAACTCATAATCGCATTATTATTATTTACCTTGGTGAATAGTTCCGATGTGTTCTTGTTATTAAAAGCTAAAGAAGCTGGAATTTCTGATACTTACTTAATCGGTGTTTATATATTTTACAATTTGATATATGCATTATTCGCATTTCCTTTAGGTATAATCGCTGATAAAATCGGAATGAAAAAAATATTGGTATTCGGATTAATCATGTTTTCACTAAGCTATTACTTTATAAGTATATCAACCATTACCTTACACTTCATTGGAGTGTTTTTATTATATGGCATATACGCTGCTGCAACAGAAGGTATTTCAAAAGCATGGATTAGCAATATAGTTACAAAGAATGAGACAGCAACAGCAATAGGACTATACACCAGTTTTCAAAGTATTGCAACGATGCTAGCAAGCACATTAACGGGTATTATTTGGTATAAGTTCGGATCGAGCATAGCATTTACAATAACATCAATTAGCACATTATTAATAGCATCATTTGTTTTCAGTATAAAAGAAAAGAATTAAAAGCATAAAATAAATATTTAAGAATGGAAGAGATTATACAAAATCAAGTAAAGTATTTTGAGAGTAAAGTGACAAGAAACACTGACTTTAGAATTGCAATGCTCAAGAAATTAGATAGTATATTAAAAGAAAATATATCATTACTCGATGATGCTATTTATAAAGATTTTAAAAAATCACCTTTTGAAAATTTTAATACAGAATTAGCTTTATTGTTTTTAGAAATAAAAGATGCTATTAAAAATTTAAAGAACTGGTCAGCAAAAAAAAGAGTTGGCACTAGCATCCTTAATCAACCAGGTAAAAGTTATATTATTCCAGAACCATTGGGTGTTAGTCTTATAATTAGCGCATGGAATTATCCATATCAAATTTCACTAGCACCTGTAATTGCTGCTATAGCTGCAGGAAATACGGTTATATTGAAACCAAGTGAATTGAGTAGTAATACTAGTGCAGCTCTAGCAAAAATAATCAACGAAAATTTTGATCCAGGATTTTTACATGTAATAGAAGGTGACAGAGAAGTAACATCCGAATTATTAAAATATAAATTCGATAAAATATTTTTCACAGGTAGTGTGAACGTGGGTAAAATAATCTATGCTGCCGCAGCGAAACACCTTACCCCTGTTACCCTTGAACTAGGTGGAAAAAGTCCGGCTATCATCACCGAATCAGCAAACATTAAATTATCAGCAAAGAGATTGGTATGGTCTAAATTTTTAAACGCCGGACAAACTTGTATTGCACCTGATTATTTGATGATTCATAAATCAATTAAAAAGGAGTACTTGAATGCATTGGTTGAAGAAATTAAAAAAGCTGACTATAAAATTGAAAATGATAACTATGTGCAAATTATTAACGACAGCCATCTAAATAGATTAAACAAATTAATAGATCAAGATAAGATATATTATGGTGGTAAGATAGATACACAAAACAGAATCATAGAACCTACGATTTTAGAAAATGTAAACTTCGATGATGAAGTAATGAAAGATGAAATCTTCGGTCCGATTTTACCCGTCATAGAATACGAAGATCTAAATGATGCAATAGCAAAAATTAAATCCAAAGCGAAGCCACTATCACTTTATGTTTATACTACGAATGAATCACAAAAAAATAAAATTTTAGAAGAGATATCATTTGGAGGTGGCTGTGTGAACGATAGTGTGATGCACATAAGTAATTCGAATTTACCATTTGGAGGTGTTGGAGATAGTGGTATTGGCTCATATCATTCAGAGGCAGGCTTTAGAGCATTCTCGCATTATAAAGGTGTACTTGAAAAATACAATTGGTTCGAAAGCAGTATTAAATACAGTCCGTATACTAAATCAAAATTCAACCTCATTAAAAAATTACTTCCATTTATATAACGCCATATGATAAATCTCCAGAATATTCAAACAGAAGTAGATGCAAGTTTTCTTTATGCTTATTTAGCTACAAAAGAAGAGAATGAATTAAGTGCGAAAATATTCAAAGAGATGAGTGCGATAGAAGCTGGGCATGCTAAGGCATTTCTGTTAAAAAACGGAATGAATTTAAGTCAGATGCCAAAGCCATCGTGGAGAGCAAAAACTATAGTAAGATTAGGGAAAATCTTGGGAAATGATTTTATACTTGGCATTTTACTCGATACTGAAAAAAAGCTAGCAACATCTGTATTAAATGCTAGAAAAATTACAAATACTCGCGACTCTTTGTCTGATGTTGCACACGTCACTATACTTAAAAATATACTAGAAAAAGATTCAAATTTCGAAGGCAATAGCCTGACTCGTTTTGAAAAAAGACATCGATCTATTGGAGGCAATGCTTTAAGAGCAGCTGTGCTAGGGGGCAACGACGGATTAGTATCTAATTTCAGTTTAGTGATGGGTATAGCGGGGGCTTCTAGCGGACAAAAAGAAGTTTTGCTAACGGGTTTAGCTGGATTATTAGCAGGTGCTTTATCTATGTCATTAGGTGAATGGATTTCGGTAAAAAGCTCTCAAGAACTTTTTGAAAATCAAATGGAACTTGAAAAAGATGAACTCGAAAACAATCCAGATGGTGAAGAAAAAGAATTAGCCCTCATCTACATGTCTAAAGGAATCTCTGAACAAGAGTCAGCAAGAATGGCATCAGAAATTATGAAAGATAAAGACAAAGCTCATGAAGTATTAGTGAAAGAGGAGTTAGGCATAAATGCTGAAGACTTAAAAGGTTCAGCGATGGAAGCAGCAATAACTTCATTTATACTTTTTGCTGTGGGTGCTATTATTCCGGTTATCCCTTTCTTTTTTATCGGAGGGAATAATGCAATAATAATAAGTGCAGCATTCAGTACTATTGGTTTATTTATAATTGGTGCAGCCATTACTTTATTTACTGGAAAAAATGTTTGGTATTCAGGATTAAGACAAGTGTTGTTCGGACTTTCTGCAGCAGCTATAACTTTTATGATAGGAAAATTAATTGGGGTAAGTATTATCGGATAGTTGTAATCTAAATATATATCTTCGTATATTTAATATTCTAAATTTACCGCATCACCCATTTACAAACGATATAGATGAAAAACAAGAGCTTATTAAATCAAATATTAGCATTTCTAGCATTAGTATTATTTAATGCATGCGAGACAATTCCAGAAGGTGCTAAAGCAGTAAAACCATTTGAAGTAAATAAATACTTAGGCACTTGGTATGAAATTGCTCGAATGGATTTTAAGTTTGAACGTGATTTGAAAAATGTAACAGCTACTTATAGCCTTAATGAGGATGGTACTATTAAAGTACTAAACCAAGGCTTTAATATTAATACGAATGAACGTAAACAAGCAACAGGTAAAGCGAAATTTGTAGACCTAAATGATGAAGCGAAGTTGAAGGTTTCATTCTTCGGACCATTCTATGCTGGGTATAATGTTGTAGCATTAGATGCTGAGTATAAATACGCATTAATTGCCGGACAAAGTCTTGAATATTTATGGATCTTATCTAGAGAAAAAACTATACCTGATAGTATCAAAACAGAATATCTAAAGATTGCAGAAGGTATTGGCTACAAAACATCAGAACTCATCTGGGTGATTCAAGAGTAGTTATAAATTTGTGTACATCTTTATTTATGAACAGAAAATTAATTCTCTATATAGCGTGTAGCTTAGACGGATATATCGCTGCAAAAAATGATAATATTGATTTCTTAAATGCAGTAACTTTAGAAGGAGAAGATTATGGTTACGCAGAATTTATAAAATCAGTTGACACCGTCATTGTCGGTAGAAAAACATATGATAAAGTTCTTTCAATGGGATATGATTTCCCTCATGCTGACAAGGAATCATATATTATTACTAGAACACAAAAAGAGTCAATTGGCAATATTCATTTTTATAATGGTTCAATAAAAGAATTAGTTGAAAAATTAAAAACTAAACTAGGTAAAAATATATTTTGCGATGGCGGTGCTGAAATAGTGAACCTACTATTAAAAGAAAAACTCTTTGATGAAATGTATATTTCAATAATACCTTGTATACTTGGCTCTGGCACAAGATTATTCCATGAAATAAATAAGGCATGCAGTATAAAGCTGGTTAATTCGACAACTTATAAATCGGGATTAGTTCAGTTGCATTATATTTTCGACAAATAAATTATAGATATGAAAATATTTTCAATGGTATCTATAGTATTGTTTTGTAGTATAAGTACAATTGCACAAACGATTACTATTAGAGACATAGAAACCAATAAGCCATTAGAAATGGTTTATATTATCAGTAAAATTCCTGAAGCCCATAGTATCACCAATGCTAAAGGTCAAACAGATATTTCAAATTTTAAGAGTTCATTAAAAATAGAAATAAGAACTATTGGCTATCAAAAATTTATTGGAAGCTATTCAGACATAGAAAATCAAAAGTTTTCAATTTACTTAACACCATCATTAATTTCGATGGATGAGGTGGTTGTTTCAGTGAGTAAATGGACCCAAGAACAAAAAGATGTAGTTCAAAAAGTAAAAAGTATCAGCACCAAAGAAATTGCTTTACAAAATCCTCAGACCGCTGCAGATCTACTAGGTGTTTCAGGTAAAGTATTCATCCAGAAATCTCAACAAGGTGGCGGAAGTCCAATGATTAGAGGCTTTTCAACCAATAGATTATTATATGTAGTAGATGGAGTTCGTATGAATACTGCAATTTTCAGAAGTGGAAATATACAAAACGTAATCTCATTAGATCCATTTGCTATTGAGAGAACAGAAGTAATGTTCGGTCCGGGTTCTTCTATTTATGGAAGCGATGCGATTGGTGGAGTGATGAACTTTCAAACACTTAGTGCACAGCTAAGTTTCAATGATAAACCATTGTTTAAATCAAGAGCTTTTACTAGGTATTCATCAGCAAATAACGAAAAAACTATTCATGCTGATTTTAGCTTAGGATTTAAACGTTGGGCTTTTGTAACAAGCATAAGTCATAATGATTATGGCAATTTAATTATGGGTAGTCATGGACCAAATGAATATTTAAGAAATTTTTTTGTAGTTCGACAAGATACTGTAGATGTTCAAGTAAACAACCCTAATCAAAAAGAGCAAATACCAACTGCATATAAGCAATACAATGTGATGCAGAAAATCAGATTTAAACCAAATCAATATCTTGATTGGGAATACGGTTTTCATTATTCTCAAACATCCGAATATTCTCGCTACGACAGACACATCAGATATAAAAATGGAAACGCACGATATGCTGAATGGAACTACGGTCCGCAGAAATGGTTAATGAATAATTTGAATATAAATTATCAAAGACAAAATAAAATATTTGATGAATTCAACGTTCGAATCGCTCATCAATATTTCGAAGAAAGTAGAATAAATAGAGATATCAATAAAGATGAAAGATTCACTAGAGTTGAAAAAGTAGATGCATATTCTATAAATACTGATTTTAAAAAAGCATTAAGTAGACGAACAAGATTTTTCTACGGATTAGAAATTGTTTACAATAATGTAAACTCAATTGGTATTGACGAAAATATAAGAACTAATATTTCTTCGGATGGTGCAAGTAGATATCCTAATTCTAATTGGTCATCGTATGCTGCCTATATAAGTTATCATCAAGATATCAATAAAAAGCTACATGTTCAAAGCTCATTGCGTTACAATCAATTTGTTATCAATGCTGAATTCGATACTAGTTTTTATGCGTTCCCTTTTACAACTGCGAATATCAATAATGCATCGACTACTGGTAGCGTCGGATTGAAATATACAAGAGATGAAAAAACAGCAATACACTTAAATTTGTCGAGCGGATTTAGAGCACCGAATATTGATGATATGGGAAAAGTTTTTGACTCTGCTCCCGGAACAGTAACGGTACCAAATACAGATTTGAAAGCTGAATATGCATACAATGCTGAAATCGGAATGGTTAAAATTCTATTTGAACAATTAAAAATTGATGCTGCAATTTATTATACACTCTTAGATAATTCGATGGTCAGAAGAGAATTTACTTTCAATGGTGCTGATAGTATAATATATGATGGTAATTTAAGTAAAGTAGAAGCTATACAAAATGCAGCAAATACAACAGTGTATGGTATTCAATTCGGATTAGAATGGAAACCTATTAAAAGAATTACGGTTAGTACTGACATAAATTATCAAAAAGGTGAAGAAGAATTAGACAACGGATTAGTAAGTGCTAGTAGACATGCCCCACCTACTTTTGGTAATGCTAGAATAAATTATACTTACAATAGATGGATGCTTGAAGTTTATTCATTATACAGTGCAAGTATAAAATACAATGACTTACCTGAAGAAGAAAAAACAAAACCAGAATTATACGCTATCGATGGAAATGGTAATCCTTGGTCACCATCATGGTACACTATCAATTTTAAATCGATGTATAAAGTGCATGATAAATTAAACCTATCATTTGGTATAGAAAACATAAGCGATCAGCGTTATAGGTATTATTCATCAGGCATAGCTGCTGCTGGTAGAAATTATATTATTAGTTTAGATTTGAGAATATGATCTCAATAAAAAATAAAGCAATTGAAAAAATCTCTAGTATTGTTAATGAAAGAATTCAAGAAATTGAATCTGAAATTAAAGAGACAAACGATTCTAAGAAAAATGAATCTAAAAGTAGTGCGGGTGATAAATATGAAACCGGACGAGAGATGATTCAACAAGTATTGAATAATTTAGAATCGCAACTTTCAAAATATAAACAGATGAAAAATGAATTGGACTCAATTGATTTCAGTACGCGTTTAGATGTTGTAAAGCTTGGTTCATTTATTAAAACAAATACTTCATATTTTTTGATTGCAGTTGCTATAGGTAAAATCAATATCGATAATATAAAGGTTTACGCAATCTCATTAAATTCACCTATCGGTAATATTTTGAAAGGGAAGAAGAAAAATGATGCCTTTGATTTTCAAAATAGAGAAATTAGAATTCTTGAAATTTGCTAATACAAAAATAGCCCCTTTTTCAAGGGGCTATTAAAACATAAAACATGAAATCCGTAAATAAAAGCGCTACTACTCCTCAATCTTAGCCTCTAATAAGTCTGCTGATAAAACAGCCTTAATCTTCATCTCTAGCTCTTCCATTAATTCGGGATTATCTTCAATGAGTTGCTTTACTGCATCTCTACCTTGCCCTAGTTTAGTATCACCGTAACTAAACCATGAACCTGATTTTTTTATAATTTCATATTCAACACCTAAGTCTACAATCTCACCTGATTTCGAAATTCCTTTACCATACATAATATCAAATTCAGCCAATCTGAATGGAGGTGCTACTTTGTTCTTCACAATTTTCACTTTCACTCTATTACCTGAAACTTCATCAGCATCTTTTATTTGTCCGGTTCTACGAATATCTAATCTAACCGAAGCATAAAATTTTAAGGCATTACCACCAGTTGTAGTTTCCGGATTTCCGAACATCACTCCAATTTTTTCACGTAATTGGTTGATGAAAATACAACATGCTCCAGTTTTACTAATAGTACCCGTTAACTTTCTTAATGCCTGTGACATCAATCTAGCTTGTAATCCCATTTTTGAATCACCCATCTCTCCTTCTAATTCACTTTTTGGCACAAGTGCTGCTACAGAGTCAATTACCACTACGTCTAATGCACCTGATAATATTAAACGATCAGCAATTTC
>JACCDI011949190.1_pt1 | contig 20095 bp, 21 predicted proteins | sample 7442791 | NCBI WGS metagenome assembly JACCDI01 (sample SAMN15323434, study PRJNA562643) | freshwater metagenome | isolation source: river surface water | place: USA:Blue River Watershed | collected 2017-08-15
ACATTGTCCTGTGCAGCGAAAGAAGCACGCATTGCCCGGCCCCTGGCATTGATGATGTACACAAAAAAGCCATGACGACGGGGCAGGACGCCCCGAAGCTGATCGCGCTCCAGATCGACCAGACCGGGCGAATCTCTCCACTCATGCGCAATTCTCAGCGTCAGCTGGTCCATCTGCTCCGCCACGTGCCGCAGCTGGGCCGCATACGAGTTGGCCAGTGACTCTGCCTGCCGCATCGCGACACTGCGCGCCTCGGCTTCCTTGCTGCCGATCTGATGCTCGGCCGACCACCAGATCAGGCCCGACGCGAGCAATGCTCCAAGGAGCCAGGCAACGAACTCCCAGCACTGGCGCGCAGCACAGGAAAACAGCCCGACAAGCGGGGCGCGATGCGGATTCAATGGGGCCTCCGAAACGATAGACCGCTCATTGAACGTCAAAAATTCAGACGGCTTGTCGCGTGAATGCTCACCGAGGAAGGAATCCATATACTTTTTTGCGCTGGATCAGCATCAGTGAGGGCTTTTGCGCCCTCCCGGCTTCGGAGGCGCGACACGATCAGGAATCCGGGTCTGGCCGGACGAGAATTGACTCCGTGCTCTCCAGCAGCACGCCAACCAGCGACCGCACAACACCGAAAAATTCAACAGGGTCAATTTATTGAAGCTGGACACGGCAAATGCCAGATCGGCAATGGAGTCAGCCCTCCCGCATGACTGCTGCGGCTTAAGCTTGCGCCCCGGCTGCCGATACATTCACGGGTAGATGTTTTCCTCGCCGGGCGCACGCATGCATTAGCAATACGGCATGCATAATGCCCCGGCACAGCGCCTCGCGGGGCATCCTATGAGACTGAGAATCCTGCTGCTGGTCTGTCTTGTCGTGCTGCTGAGCGGCTGCGAGACGACCTATTATCTGAACGGCGACAAATACGTCGGCGACATCAAGAAGAGCAACCGCCATGGCTGGGGCAGGTATTTCTATGCGAGCGGCGATGTCTATGAAGGCGAATTCAGGAACAACCGATTCAACGGCCGAGGCACGGTCACCTTCGCGAATGGGCATCAGCTGATTGCCGAATTCACGAATAACCGCCCGGCGCCGACCGGCACCATGCTGTATCCGAATGGCGATCGCTACGACGGCGATATCCGCAATGGCAAAGCCCACGGACAAGGGGTCTTGACCTATGCCGATGGCAGCCGTTACGTGGGCCCGGTGAAAAACGACCTGCCGCACGGACGCGGCACGATCTATTACGCGAACGGTGACCGCTACACCGGCGAGCTGTATCAGGGCCGGTATCACGGACTCGGACGCAAATCCTTTGGCGAAGACCGCGTGCCGCTGGAAGGTCGCTGGGAAGCGGGCAGTTTTGTCCGGCCAGAGCGGTTGCGCTGAACCCGTCAGACCACCGGGCGTGCCGACGAGTGGTGATCGACAAGCCGCCAGCCCAGTGGCGTTTTACGCCAGACCATGGAAAAGCGCGCGGGCAGTGCCCGCTCCCTGCCCTGCTCAATCACATGAAACACATACGCGCCTGAGTTGACCGCCACGTCACCAATCACGCGCACATGCTGTTGCTCGATCTGCACCCGGGGCAGCGCGCCGGGTACGCAGGCACGGGCGAAATAATCGCGTATCGCCTGCCAGCCGATCAGCAGCTCCGTGGCGACGGTGCCCCACAGCACCGCATCCTCCAGATACAGGCGGGTAATCGCCGACGGGTCGCCCTGATTGAAGGTGTGCGCCCAATGCTCAGTGGCGGCGCCCACCTCATGAAGCGCATCAATAGAGGCCAATGCGGCGTGGGAGTGCGCGCTTGCGGCGGGGGTCATGTCTGACTCTGTCGGGGATGGGAGGGTTCTTGTCATTGTTGTCGCTCTGCTGCTTCTCATTGTTCTTGTCTTGCCCCGGCTGAGCCGGCTCGCCAGCCATCCGCGTGTCCCTCTCGGACGTATCCCCCGGCACACACCGGGTAAAGATCGCCGCGCCGCTGTCGATACATCAGATACGGCAGAAGCGTGCGCCATGCGCGCGCGTCTGCAGGCCTTGTCGCACAACGTACCAAGGACATCACCAAGCCATCATGAACATCATCGCCACCGAGGATATTGAATTGCTGCTCGCCCTGAATCACGGGCAGAGCGATGCTGTGTCGCGGATCGGCGAAAAGCAGCGCCACAAGATGATCAGCATGGGTTTCATTCGCTACGCGCGTGGTGGCTACGTGATTACCCAACTCGGCGAGCGCATGGCGAAGTCGCTGGAGATGGCGATCAGCTGATCGTTGCGCATGCCGCATCCCTGCCCTGCTGCCTCAGGGCTGCACCGGCAGATCCGGCCGACGTCCCCATTCATCCCACGAACCGTCGTACACCTTCCAGTCCTCTTTGCCGCACAGGTGCAGACCGAGCGCCAGAATGCAGGCCGTCAGACCGGAGCCGCAGGTCGCCGTGACGGGCTTGTCCCAGGTAATGCCCGCCTTGCTGAATCGCTCGCGCAGTTGCGCGACGGGCAGCAAGGTGCGCGACTCTGGCTCCAGCATATCGGCCCAATACAGATTCAGGCTGTTGGGTATATGGCCCGCGCGGGTACCGGGGTAACGATCCTGCTCAGTCCCGGCAAAACGCCCCGGTGTGCGCGCATCAATGATCTGAACCGCATCGCTGCGCGAGGCTTCCAGCACCTGCGGCCACAACGCCAGCAAATGACGTTCTGAGCCCACCGAAAAGCGCGCGGGTGGAAACTCCACCGCGCCCGCCTGCACCGGTCTGCCTTGTGCTTTCCAGTGCTTCAGCCCGCCATCGAGCACCGACACCTTGTCGTAGCCATACTGACGGAACAGCCACCAGACACGCGCCGCGCTGTACAAGCCCGGGGTGTCATAGGCGACGACATGGGTGTCATTGCTGATGCCAAGCTGACCCACCTCGCGCGCGAACACGTCGTTTGGCGGGAATTTTCTGGGCAGCGGATTGGCAGGATCCGCGATCCGATCGAGATCGAAAAATCCTGCGCCGGGAATATGCTCCTGAAGATACTCCGCCTTCGCATCGCGCCCGGTGTCGGGCAGGTGCACCGTCGCATCAACGATGCGAATAGCAGGATCATCGAGATGCGCAGCCAGCCATTCGGCGCTGACGACCGGCCCCGGATAGGTCATTTCCGCTTCTGCGATGGCTCAAGTCCGTTCAGCTCGGCGACGAAATCCGCCAGCATTGGCACATAGCGCTGCGCCTGTCCGGCCGCCTCCATGCCAGCGAACGAGTTCTTCACCATCGACTGTATCGGATGCAGCGCGCCGATCTCATTGGCCAGACTGGACAAGTAGCGCATGTCCTTGTGCGCATTGCTGATCGTGAAGCGGTGAGCGCTCTCATCGCCTTCCATCGTCCACTTCATGAACGTGTCATAGAAACCATTGCGCATGCGGCTGCTGCCGATCACTGCGTGGAACTGCTCTTTCGACAGGCCTGCCTTGCGCGCGATGCCCAGCGCCTCCGAAAACAGGGCTGCATATCCCATGGCGATGAAGTTATTGATCAGCTTCATCTTGTGCCCCAGCCCGACCGGCCCGAGATGCACCACATTGCCGGCCCAGCAATCGAGCACCGGCTTGACCTTGGCGAACGTTTCGGGATCGGCGCCGACCATGGTATCCAGCGTGCCCGCCTCGGCCTCATTGGGCGTTCTGCCCAGCGGCGCATCAATGAAGGTCATGCCATGGGATTTTGCCGCCTCGGCCAGCGCCATCGTCGAGACCGGGTTCGAGGTGGAGCAGTCGATGATGATCAATCCCTTGCGGCCTGAGGCAAAGATGCCGTCCGGGCCGTTCATGACGGCCTCTACCTGCGGCGAGGCCGTCACGCACAAGTGAACGATGTCGCACTGCGAGGCCAGCTCACGCGGGGTCTTGGCCTCGGTGGCGCCCAGCTGCTTGAGGCGCTCGACAGGCTCACGGTTATGGTGGCCCATGATCACCAGCGGATAACCCTTGGTGACGATATTCTTCGCCATACCCGCGCCCATGAGACCGACGCCGATAAAGCCAATGACGGGATTTGCCATGCTTGTCTCCTTATTTATAGGTATTCTTGTCAGCACATTATCAACCAGCGCGGGTGGTTAACGCCAGCATCTCGACATTAATAAATTTAAAACATCGTGACGGGCAATGCCGCAGGCACGGCAAGACCGGAGACGATGTTTTACGCGATTCACGGTAATCTTGTGGGCAATAGAGTGAGACGAATGGTTAATCGAGGTGACTCTTGATCGAACTCGGCTTGTTTGGGGTGGGCGTGGCATCACTGGCGATATCGCTATTGCTGCTGTCGCGCTTCATCGCTGTCTGGTGGTCTATCCTGCTGCTGCTGTCCACCCCCGTGTGGATCTATCTGGCGCTGACGCTGGGTGTCGAACTGGACGAGCAGCACAGCTCCCGACGGGTTGATGACATGGAGCGCAGACTGGAAGCGATTGCGGAAGAGCACAAAGCCTTCCGGGAACAAGCTGAAAAAGACGAAAAAGAATTCGAAGAAAAGCAGCGACTGCAATCCGAGGCCTGGAAAAAAGAACTGGAAGCCGCAGGCGCAAAACAAGACTGATGATGAAAAAAACCTTGCCCTGCCGGCTGCATGGTGCTGCCGCGATCCCCGTTGCGCTGATCGCCGCGCTCATCGCGGCACTGACTTCACCACTCGCTCATGCAGAATGGTCGCTGCTGACCACCACGGAAAAGCGAGATCTGTTTTATGTGGATTTCGACACCATCCGCCACGGCAAGCATCCGACCGCCTGGTTCTTGCTGGATTTTGGCAAACGCACGCCCGAAGATGCGATGTCGGCAAAGTTTCTGGTCGAGGCCGACTGCCGCAACCGCAAGACGCGCTTAATGCAGCAGATATATCACAGCTCGAACACCGGCCGCGGCGGCATCGTCAAGCAAGAGAGCACACCGACCGAGTGGGACAAGCCCTGGCCCAACACACCCAATGAAGAAATGCTGAAATTTCTTTGCAGGATGCGATAAATCCTGCTCACTGATCGCATCAGTTCAGAAACGGCCCCACCGCCTCTGAGGCGAGCGCATCAGGCGCTGACGAGCAGTGCTGGCCAATCGCCTCCACCACGATCTCGACGCCTTCGGAATTGCTGAATTTTTGCTTCTTGTCGCGCCGGATTTCCTCATAGCCCTTGCTCAGCGATGAGATAAAAGCCCTTGTCCAGTTAAAGCGGGCATCCGCGCTCATGCCTGCCCACTCAGAACACTTGGGGCTGCCGAACAGTCCGTAAGAACTTGCCGTTTGCGCGAAGCCGGCGTTAGGGAGCGATGCGCCTGCCATGAAGAAGCAGACCGCCAGCGCTATCGGGAATCGCCGCGCAGTGAATGAAGAGGTGAACATGACTGGAGATTATCTCAGCGTTGACCAATTTTCGCAGACGAAGGTCGGCATGACAAAATTGATAATTATCACCCGACGATATAGCTCTGATCGATGAAGATAATCATCTGGTGCAAGCAAGGGTACCGAGATCGCTACTTTTAGTAGACAGAATCTGCAGAGCTATCGATAATCCCCACCAGAGAACAATTCTACATACTGTATCGATTAAAGTTCTCCGCACACGCCGCGCATGCGGTGATTGCCAGACCTGAAACAGTTGGCTCGTAGGTCACGACGCACCCCACATAACAACAAGAGATCAAACGGAGTCCCCGTTAATGTCCGCCCTGATACCCAATCTTTTTGAAAAATACGGCGGTGCGTCTGCACTGAAGCCCACGCTGGTGGAGTTCACCAAAGGCCTGCTCGTCAATCCCAGCATTCGCCGCTGTCTGGGTGGCCTCAGCAATGAACAGATCGTCGAGCATAACTTTGCGATGTTTGCTTTGGTGCTCGGAAAACCCGACGTTGGATATGATTTTTCCACCGTCAAAGAAGTATTGGTCAGGAATCGCATTACCCAACACGCCTATGAAGAAATCATTCGCTTGTTGAGGCATGTGTTGCTGGAGGCGGGCTTCGTCAGCCGCGATGCTAGCATTGCGATCAATATGCTCGACATGCACTGCGAAACCATCATCGGCATCAGCGCGCCCAGAAAAGTGACCTCACCGTTCGCCGGCGTTGACCGCCGCAGGAAAGATCGCTCGCCACCACCAGAATAATGCCTCTGTGCGTGGCTGCGCTAGATACGTATTCGATATGCGTTCGATCCGCGCTCAATCTATGAGCGATACATGGCCGAATAGCGCATCTTTGACGCATCAACGCACTGGTAAATCGTGGCTCTTGTTGTCAGCATCGGACAAGCATTTATGTGGGCGAGGCGGCGAGACTTGTTAGACGTCGCTGATTTACCAAACCACTTGACCCACCGCAGCAGGCTTTCTACATTCGCGACTTCATCACGGGTGTGATGAACGAGTTTGACAGCTCGGACACGCAGCGCGAAAAGAACTCGGCCGTGAGAGCAGCCAGGTTCATGTACCTCTGGCCTTCAATGGTGGGCCAGATGGGGGAGCCGAAAGGCTCGCCGGTACCTTCGCGCGCCGGTCTGTCAACCTCGTCTGGTTCCACCACCCTCGAATGAGGGCCTCAAGGAAGGCGCGGATCCCATGAATCATCACCGAAAATCACCAGTCACCCATCGCCGGCATGCTCTGCAAAAAATCCGTCGTTCCAGGCTCAAGTACTCGATCGTCGGTTTGCTGCCCACCCAGCAAGGAAACCAGCCGATGATCATGATCTGTGGCGAATGGCTGTATGCATTCGGATTTCGTTTTAATCAGCGCTTGAAAGTCACCTCCTCGCTGGGAAAAATCGTCATTGAAAGCTTATCGAATGAAACAGAACCCGACATGCACGCCAAAAACCATGTTCCACCATCACCCGCGCAGGATTTCGCAAAGAACGGCATGGCTGCGATTGAGCATCGCCTCGGCGAGCATTTTCTTCGTCAGCTGCGCCACCAATCCTGCCCGCGAGAGCGCTGAGCCGCATTGCTACTGGATGGAGAATTATTCAGGCAAGTACCTCTGGGTAGATGCGAACGCGGTATACCAGAGGGTGTTGAATAAAAAGGATTGCTACGCGCTCGATAGCTGCAGCGGCGGACTGCAGATGAGCGGCGGCGGTTGCTACAAATGGGCGACCTCAGCCGATGCAAAGCCATTGCCCTGGAATTAAAGCAGCGCGTTCGGCATCGCCGCCATCGAACAGATTCGAGGAATGTCTACCTCAACCCGGGTTGCTGACGCGCCCCATCAGAGATGTCATCATATATTCGATGACAAGGTTGCCCAAAGATTAGTGAAAGCTTTCAGGATATTGGTCGCCGCCTCGAAATAATAGTTATATCTTTGCGTGAGTGCATTGACATAAGTCGTTTGCTCTGTACTTCTTTGCGTGATACGGACTATTTTTTCCGAGTACTGTGAAAGAAATCCACTTTGCTCCAGGTTTGTTGGGTCTTTAATGCAAGGTTTTACGGTGGTTTTGATCAGCATGTAGGGATTTGCCACATCACGCTCTGATCTAACTACGTAACGGTATGTTTTGTCCTCCATTTGCACCACAGAACCGACGTTGTTGGCTACGGTGTTGGCATCATACTTAGGAATCTGACTAACCGGCTTATCGTAGTAAAAATAACCACCTCCCTCCAATTTAAATTCAAGGAAATCTGCGTCTGCAATGGCAAGCTCCATAGTGACAGGAGGTTGCTGCATGGTTTCAGCGCCAGATGGGGTTGAATTGTTAATTTCTGAAGGAACCGGAACAAGTTGAGTGGAATCTGTAAGAAGCCTCGAATTATTTGCTGCATTTACAAGGCTAAGCTGATTGTTAAAATAATTAATTTCAGAAGCAGACCGAGGAACCCAAATCGGCTTAATGTTTTGAACTTCGTATTCAACTCCTTTATACAGAACAAATTTCTTTGAGGTGTCATAAACACCACCTGCATCTTTTTTTAGGTAGAGTTGAAAATCTCCAGTCACTTCGTAGAAAGCAATCTGGGGCGAAAATCCGGTAATAGTTTGACCGCCTGCAACAGGGCCGAATGTATAGGTGCAATATTCCGGGAATGTTACGTCCACATCAGGATTTAACGGTGGAATAAAGTTGTTCGCAATATTATTTTCAACAAGTACATTATTAGCAATAACCAGCTTGTCTACGCTCGAGGGGGTCGCACTATTCAGATCAACGATCGAAGGCTCGATGGGATAAGCACCGGTCGCTGGCATGACTATATCTAGTTTAGGACTTTCAGTATTCCAATTAGCAAATAACGAAGTGACCTCAGCACTCCGCTCCCTGACTCTGTTAACCGCCTCTGCCAGCTCGGCAGTGACTGTTGCTTGTCTGCTGAGATACCCACCGAACGCCGATCCGATAAAGGCCAGCTGACCGACAGCGAGATTCACGAGAACGATTTCCTCGGGCTTGTCGTAATTCGTCCCTTTCAGCTCCCAAGGCTCTTTTATACTCTCTGTAATAACGATGTTTTCGGACATGGTCTCAATTCAAAAATTGTTGCTGTGAAAGAATTTTCCGTTGGCAATCGGATTGATGCACCGCCTGAATCTGGTCGTCCATGCCCCAACGGCCGTTATGACGCCCGGACGATTCGGATCCCCTCGGCAAAATTTAGGATTTCGGCGGTTTGGATGAGTGGCTTAACTTTGCCAAGTGTTCCAAACCTGTGCCTGCAGCCATGACAAAAGCAGTTGAAAGGCAACTGTGATAGCGCGGGATGCTGAAACAAAAAGCCCCACAATCGCTTGGATTTCCGGGACTTTTGAGTCGTATTGCTGCTAATTAATGAGAGGTATTCAAGTTCTGAAATCAGTCTTTATCGGGTCGTCACCAGCACCCTGCTGCTGGCATTTGCATTCCGCTTGCGCGCCAGCGGCAGGACTTCAGTGATAAAAGAGAACAGCCCGACAGGGGACAGGCGACTGAACCAATCTTGATTTCAAAGAAATACCGAGCTTGATTCATGTTTTGAGATCAGAGTTTTGCTGGTCCGGGTTTTCCGGTCTTTTCACGCTTTGCAAGGATGGCATCCCCAACCCGGCTTCCCGATTTGCGGCCAAGTTGATCCAGAATAAACCGGCCGGTATCAGCGACCGCATTTAAGTCAACACCTGTCTTGACACCCAATTCGTGCAGGAGATACAGCACGTCTTCCGTCGCCACATTGCCGGTAGCGCCATTGGCGTAGGGGCAGCCTCCAAGGCCAGCGACTGAGGAGTCGAAAGTCGTTACGCCAGCTTGAAGGCTGGCGCAGATATTCCCCATGCCTTGTCCATACGTATCGTGAAAATGAAGGGAGAGTTGATTGACCGGGACTTCCTGCTTAAGGTGCTCGAGAAGCGTATACACATGGTTGGGTGTCGCCACGCCAATGGTGTCGGCAATATTAATATCATCACAGCCAAGCTCGCGGAAATTGGTCACAACTTCGGTCACGTCTTCCAGCGTCACGTTATCTCCATAAAAGCCAAATGCACAACTGACCGTGCCGCGTAACTGCATGCCGTATTCTTTGGTCTTTCGCGCAACCTCGCTGAAACGCTCCATTGACTCCGCCTTCGAGCAATTAATATTCTTTTTTGAAAAAATTTCAGATGCCGAGCCGAAGATCACTATTTTTTCCGGCAGACATTCGCCTGTGATTGCGGCTTTGAATCCTTTCATATTGGGCACCAATACGGAGTACTCCACGCCTTCTTTGCGAGTAATTCCTGCCAGTACCTCAGCCGAACCAGCCATTTGTGGTACCCAATCGGGCGATACAAAAGATCCCACTTCAATTTTTTCGAATCCGGCTTTGGTGAAGCGATTGATTAATTCGATCTTGATATTGTTGGAAACGGTTTTTGGTTCGTTTTGCAGGCCATCCCGTGCACCAACTTCGACAATAGTGACTCGTTCAGGTAAGTCACTCAGAAATGTCCTGCAAGTCTTTGACCTTACTTTCATAACAGGCACTTGAGGAGGCGCAATATCGGCAGCACAATTGACTGATTGTGGTGACAAGGTCTTTGAAACAGCGGGGCCAATTGGTTTCATGAATTACCCGAGAAAAGTTGTTTGTAAGAGATGGTGAGCTTCATGTCATGATGATGCCGTTGACCCACACAATTTTATGCAGTGTCAATCCTGCAAATTTGATCTAAGGCTAATGACCGCAAGACATTGCCCAGACAGTGTGCTGACTGTATCGCGAGAGGGGCTGGCCATTGATGCTGGACAGACGGCCTCTGGTTTGATGTGCCGTTACGTTCAACGAGAGACATTGACCCGCTTGGGTTCGGGCTCGTAGAGCTGCCTCATGTGCTTCAGGTATTTCATGAGATCTGTGCGGTTGCTGTTGCAGTCGACGGCGGAATAATATTCAACCCAGATAGCGTGACTGCGGCGCTGGTGTGTTTGCCTGACTCGCGCGTGTTGCGCAGAATATCTGTACGCACCCGCTAATCGCGATGCGCAAGTTGTCTTGTTGGTATGGACTTTCGGGCTGTTCGGAGAAGTCTTTTATTTCTTTTCTACAACTCAATGTCATAGGCCGTCGGGTACGCGTGAAAACAATTCCAGCATGTAGGGGAATTTTTCGTCGCGCGGTTTCTGGAATCTGGACGTTTTGGCGTCTTTATTGACCGCTGGGCTGGACATGTTCGTCACGGCTTAATGGTTGTGAGGAACTCGGCCACATCATTTTTTACGCGATCATTGAACGGCCAAGGTCCGCCAATAACTTGCTCGTGAACTGTATTTACAAATTCTTGAAGGATCTCGAAATATTTTTCATCTGCGCCTTGGGCAAAGGCCCCCAGAGTGGCACCTGCTACGATTGGTGCAAGGTCGTTGTGTGACAGAGATTTGTTGCGAGCGTCGCGGAGTTGCGAGGCAAAGTTGTTCAGCTCGTTTGCCAGTACATCAAGATGGGCGCGTACGGAATCAGACCAGCCGCCATATGTGACTATGTAATCAATGCCAAGCGTTATGTTACCTCTCACTTCAGCTGGGTCGTGGAGTTTGACAATTTGAAGCAGAGCATATTCTTGGCTGATGACGCTAAGACGAGCCAACGCATCACCCGCCCAGGACTTCTGGAGTTCAGCCGCGCGGGGGTTATGGTCGAACAGTTCACGATGATTTAGCCACACCTCATACGCCCAACCGCAGACCTCGCAGAACTTCTTGACGACTGATTCAGACAGAGCGTGCATTGAAAATACCTAATCAGAAATTGGTGAGGATAACCACGACAGCAATTCCGGTAGCAATTGCATAGTCAACCTTGTTTGAGCTCAGATCGTTGTTATCGGTCTTTATAAAGTAGCGAATTCCTATCCCCTCAGGTTTGGCTTGCCTGAAACATAGACGGGTATCAAAAGACAAAAGGCCTTGAATTTCAAGGCCTTTTTTGAAACATCTAGGGGATTTTCAGACGTCGTTGGATGCTACTGGACTAATCCTTGGCGGAGAGGGTGGGATTCGAACCCACGGTACGCTTGCACGTACGCCTGATTTCGAGTCAGGTACATTCGACCACTCTGCCACCTCTCCTGGGTCGAAAACAAAACGGGCGTTTCCGAAAGACCGCGATTGTATCAGAAGTCTTGCCCGGTGAGTAAGCCCCGCCCGTCGGTCGGCGCTGGCTAGCTTTTTGACTCAGGGCTTAAGTACTTTCAATCCGCCCATGTACGGCCACAGCACCTCGGGCACGGTGATGCTGCCATCAGCCTGCTGATAGTTTTCCAGTATCGCCACCAGCGTGCGCCCCACGGCCAGACCTGAACCGTTCAGGGTGTGCAGCAGCTCAGGCTTGCCCTGCGCATTGCGGAAACGCGCCTGCATGCGGCGGGCCTGGAAGGCCTCGCAGTTCGAGACAGATGAAATCTCGCGGTAGGTGTTCTGCGCAGGCAGCCAGACTTCGAGGTCATAGGTCTTCGCTGACCCGAAACCCATGTCGCCGGTGCACAGCGTGATCACGCGGTAGGGCAGGCCAAGCTTCTTGAGAATGTTCTCGGCGTGGCTGCACATTTCTTCGAGCTGCTGGTACGAGTGCTCCGGGCTCGCAATCTGCACCATCTCGACCTTGTCGAACTGGTGCTGGCGGATCATGCCGCGCGTGTCGCGGCCATAGCTGCCTGCTTCAGAGCGGAAGCACGGCGAATGCGCGACCAGCCGCATGGGCAGCTGGTCGGCATTGATGATCTCGTCTCGCACAACATTGGTCAGCGTGACTTCGGCGGTCGGGATCAGGTACAGCGACTCGCCTTCGCCTTCCTGCCCGCCCTTTTTTACCGCAAAGAGATCGGCCTCAAACTTGGGCAGCTGGCCCGTGCCGCGCAGCGTGTCACTGCTGACGATGTACGGCGTGTAGCACTCGGTGTAGCCATGCTCGGCGGTGTGGGTGTCGAGCATGAACTGGGCGATCGCGCGATGCAGGCGGGCGATGCCACTCTTCATGACGGTGAAACGCGCGCCAGAGAGCTTGGCACCGGTGTCGAAATCCAGCCCCAGCGGCGCGCCGAGATCGACGTGATCTTTGACGTCAAAGTCGAACTGGCGGGGCGTGCCGACCTTGCGCACTTCAACGTTGCCGGTTTCATCGTTACCCGCCGGGACCGACTCGTGCGGGATATTAGGTATCGCCAGCATGAATTCGGCCAGTCTGGCCTGAACCACCTCCAGCTGATCGGCGGAGGATTTCAACTCGTCGCCAATGCCCCCCACCTCGGCCATGACCGCGCTCGCATCCTCGCCCTTGCCTTTCAGGATGCCGATCTGCTTGGACAGGGTGTTGCGCTTGGCCTGCAGTTCCTCGGTACGGGTCTGGATGGCCTTGCGCTCGGATTCCAGCGCATTGAAGGCGGCTACGTCGAGCTGGAATTTGCGCTGCGCCAGACGGGCGGCAACGGCGTCGATGTCCTTGCGGAGGAGTTGGATGTCGATCATGGTCGGTATGCTGAGTGGGGCTTGCCGGGCAAAGACGAGATTGTATCAAGGGCAGCGCAGAAGGCTGAGAATCAGCGACTATGAGGCCGGACTGAGCACAGAAAGACAGCAGATTAATGTAATTCATGGTGCACAATATGTATTCCATAGATTACAATATTTTGATGTTCCGGGTACTCGAAAGCGAGACTTTCAAGCAATGGCTAGCCAAGCTGAGAGACAGGGTCGCAGTCACAAGAGTCACCGCACGGATTCGTCGACTATCGAACGGACATTTTGGAGACTGTAAATATTTACGCCAAAGCGTTCATGAACTACGAGTCGACCACGGACCGGGATACCGTATGTACTTTTTGAATCACAACAACAATATCATCTTGCTACAGGCTGGCGGGAGTAAAGATACGCAAGATATCGACATAGAACACGCAATCCGAATCGCAAAAGCGTGGAGAACCGAGACATGAGCGAGAAATTCACTGAATGGGATGCAGTACACGAGCTAAAAACCGAAAGGGATATTGCTTTGTACTTTGAGGCATGCTTGGAGGACGATCCGGGAGACGGAAGTCTGATACGAGCCGCCCTGGGGGATATTGCGCGAGCCCGAGGGATGAGCCAGCTTGCTCGTGAGACTGGGCTTGCTCGAGAGAGTCTTTATAAAGCACTGTCACCGGAAGGAAATCCGGAATTTGCAACCATAATGAGGGTCATTAAAGCGCTTGGATTCAAACTTCATGCCGAATCAGTGCCGGGATAGTCACACCGAGAAGTTATTTCTTATTATTTCTCGATTTCGCCTCGGCATCCAACTGCCTCAAATAAGCCAGCTTCTCCCCGATCTTCCCCTCCAGCCCGCGTGGCGTAGGCTGATACCAGTGCGGTTCGGCCATGCCATCCGGCAGATAAGTCTCACCAGCTGCATAAGCCTCGGGCTCGTCATGCGCGTAGCGATACAACTTGCCGTAGCCAAGTTGCTTCATCAACTTGGTGGGGGCATTGCGCAGATGCTCAGGCACAGGACGAGACTTGTCTTTGGCGACGAAGGCTTTGGCAGCGTTGTAGGCGTTATAGGCAGCGTTTGATTTGGCAGCGCAGGCGAGGAAGATCGTGGCCTCGGCCAGTGCAAGTTCGCCTTCAGGCGAACCCAGTCTTTCGTAGGTATCCGCCGCGTTCAATGTGAGCTGAAGCGCCCGCGGGTCGGCGAGGCCGATATCCTCGGTCGCCATGCGGATCAGCCGTCGAGCCAGATAGCGCGGGTCGGTGCCGCCATCGAGCATGCGCACCAGCCAGTAGAGCGCTGCGTCCGGGTTGGAGCCGCGCACAGACTTATGCAGCGCAGAGATCTGGTCATAGAACGCATCACCGCCTTTGTCAAAACGTCGCAGCGCATCGCCGAGGCTTTCTTTGAGCAGCGCGTTGTCTATGATCGTCTGTTTTTTCTGGCGCGCGGCGCGCAGCACGATCTCGGTATTGTTCAGAAGCTTTCTGCCGTCGCCATCGGCACTGGCCACCAGCATCTGCCTGCCTTCGTCATCAATGCGGATGTCGCCATCGAGTGCAAGCGCGCGTTCTACCAGCTGCGACAGGTCTTCTTCACTGAGTGACTTGAGCACATAGACAGCGGCACGCGACAGCAAAGCGCTGTTGACTTCGAACGAAGGATTCTCGGTGGTGGCACCAATGAAGGTAAACAAGCCGCTCTCGACATGCGGCAAAAAGGCATCTTGCTGGCTCTTGTTGAAGCGATGAACCTCGTCGACGAAGAGTATCGTCGGACGTCCCGAGTTAGCCTGCAGGATCTGGGCCCGCTCCACGGCTTCGCGAATATCTTTCACACCGGACAGCACCGCCGACAAGGCGATGAACTCGGCGTTGAAGCCCTGTGCCATCAGCCGCGCCAGCGTGGTCTTGCCGACGCCGGGCGGGCCCCAGAGGATCATCGAGTGGGGCTGGCCAGATTCAAACGCAACGCGCAGTGGTTTGCCAGACGCCAGCAGGTGCTGCTGGCCGATGACTTCATCGAGGGTGGCCGGACGCAGGCGCTCTGCGAGGGGGATGGTCATGGTTGCTGCAATACATCCGCGCCCTTGGGCATCACGAACTTGAACTGTGTCCCGGGCAGCGAGAGATTCTTCTCGAATTTGGTGAACGACAGCAGCGATACCTGCCCAAAGCTGTCACGCAATTCCATTGCCACCGGCACGCCTTCTTTCAGGCCAATCCCGATTTTTTCGAACTGTGTATCTTTTGCCTTGGGTATGGCCTGCAGCCATTCAATGCCATCACGCGTGCCGGCTTCAGACAGGGTGAAGTTTTTTTCCAGATCATTGCTGCCAAACAGGATCGCGGCAGGCGACGAACCGATCGCATTGCCCAGCGTCCTGACCGTGACTTGATTGAGGTCTTTGTCGTAAATGTAAAGCTTCTCGCCATCGGCCTGCAGTACTTGCTCGTAAGGCTTCTGGTAGGACCAGATGAATTTGCCGGGACGAGCAAACAGAAAAGTACCGATCGAGGCGGAAGAAGTGTGCAGCTTGCCGCCCTCTTCCTTCACCATGCGCTGGCTGAATTCGCCGCGCGCGCTCTTGGTGGCGGCGACGAAGGTGCGGAACTGTTCGAGTGCTGCACCTTGTGCCCACAAAGGCAGGCACAACAGCAGCGGTAATAGGTATCTGGTTTTCACGTCGCACTCTTGCAGAGATTTACTCGGCATTACTAGTCGGCACGAGAATGTCGCGATTGCCATTCGATTGCATGGCTGACACGATGCCGCTCTGCTCCATTTGTTCGAGCAGGCGTGCCGCGCGATTGTAACCAATGCGCAGGTGGCGCTGCACGAGCGAAATCGAGGCACGACGATTCTTCAGCACGATGGCAACGGCCTGGTCATACATGGGGTCGGCTTCGCCGCTGGGCGCGCCGATACCGCCCGCATCGCCCCCTTCTTCCATTACGCCGCCTTCGAGTATGCCTTCGATGTAGTTGGGCTCGCCCTGGGACTTCAGGTGCTCGACGACACGGTGCACTTCGTCATCCGACACGAATGCGCCGTGCACGCGCATCGGCAAGCCGGTGCCGGGCGGCAGGTAGAGCATGTCACCCATGCCAAGCAAGGCCTCGGCACCCTGTTGATCGAGAATGGTGCGTGAATCGATCTTTGACGATACCTGAAAAGCGATGCGGGTCGGGATGTTGGCCTTGATCAGACCGGTGATCACGTCCACCGAGGGTCGCTGCGTTGCGAGGATCAGGTGGATCCCTGCGGCTCGCGCCTTTTGCGCGATACGTGCAATCAGCTCTTCGACCTTTTTGCCAACGACCATCATCAGATCGGCCAGCTCGTCGATGATGACCACGATGGTCGGGAGTTTCTCCAGCGGCTCGGGCGCATCGGGCGTGAGACTGAAGGGATTGGGAATCTTTTCTTCTTTTTTCTCGGCGTCGATGATCTTCTGGTTGTAACCCGCCAGATTGCGCACGCCCAGCTTGGACATCAGCTTGTAGCGGCGCTCCATCTCATTTACGGCCCAGTTCAGCGCATGGCCGGCCTGACGCATGTCGGTGACGACGGGCGCCAGCAGATGCGGTATGCCTTCATAGATCGACAGTTCCAGCATCTTGGGATCGATCAGGATCAGTCGTACCTGATTAGGATCGGCCTTGTACAGCAGCGATAGGATGGTCGCATTGATGCCCACGGATTTACCGGAGCCGGTGGTACCGGCGATCAGCAGGTGCGGCATCTTGGCCAGATCGGCGACCACCGGGTTGCCGGCAATGTCCTTGCCCAGACCGATCGTCAGCAGCGAGGCATTGTCGTTGTAAACCTTGGAGCCGAGGATCTCGGTCAGGCGCACGATCTGACGCTTGGGATTCGGCAGCTCAAGGCCCATGTAGTTCTTGCCGGGGATGGTCTCAACCACGCGTATCGACACCAGTGACAGCGCGCGCGCAAGGTCGCGCGCGAGATTGACGATCTGGCTGCCCTTGACGCCGGTGGCCGGCTCGATCTCGTAGCGCGTCACCACGGGGCCGGGATACGCCGCGACGACTTTGACCTCGACACCGAAATCGGACAGTTTTTTCTCGATCAGGCGACTGACGTATTCCAGCGTCTCGACAGTGACGGTCTCTTGTTCTGCGGGCGGCTCGTCCAGCAGCGACAGCGGCGGCAGCTTGGTATCGGGCAGGTCAAGGAACAGGGATACCTGCTTTTCTTTCTCGACCCGCTCCGACTTGGGCACATGCACCACCTGCGGCACGATCTGTATCGGCGCCGCGGCCTTCGCCTCGACAATGCGGGCGCGCTCCTGAACGACGACCTCTTCGCGCTTGACGGCCGCTTCCTGACCCACCTTGCGGTCCTGCCGCTCGGTGTACAGCTGCACCATCCACTGCGCGAAACTTTCTATCCCACCGCCAAGCTTCTCGGCAACGGCCATCCACGACACATGGAAGCACAGCGAGAAGCCCAGACCGAACAGCATCAGCAGAATCAGCGTGCCGCCATCAAAGCCAAACGTCGATTGCGCCGATCCGCCGACCAGCTCGCCCAGCACGCCGCCGGGGTCGCGCGGCAGTTTGACCTTCATCGTGTACATGCGCACGAACTCGAGACCAGAGCTGCCCAGCATGAGCATCACGAATCCTGCAAGACGAATACTCAGCTCGTAGCGATGGCGTTTTTCGGGTTCTTTTTTCAGCAGAAAGCGGTTGGCCAGCTGACGGTAGCTGACCCAGACACCCGCGATCAGCGCAACGCACCACCACCACGCAGAGAAGCCGAACACGTACAGCATCAGGTCAGCCAGCCATGCGCCAGCCGATCCGCCCCAGTTGACCGGTCGCGCCGCGATACCCGCGTGCGACCAGCCGGTATCGGTCGGGGCATAGGTGAACAACACCAGCGTCAGATAAGCACAGGCGGCAGCCAGCACCAGCCAGCGCGCCTCGGAGAGCAAGCGGATCAGGCGATTGGGCAATGGATCGGGCCCGGGCTCGGGCGCTGCACGCGTGTATGAAGAGGTGGTTCTTGTCATGAGATCCAGGGTTTACTCAGGTTTCCGCGGGCTGCCGCTGCCTCCGGTGCCAGGCGCTCAGTTCATCTATAATCTCGGTCTTGAGGCGCTGATTGGTGCGGCAATATCGCATGAATCAACCCGAGATGATACTCCCTCCCGGAAGGCTTTTTCCTCGCCGCCAAACTCCTGCCAGCGCCCTCTGCGTCACCTGCTAACTTATTCATTTCAGAAGAATCCCATGTCCAGCCCCAAACATGCTCGTGTACTGATCATTGGTTCCGGCCCCGCCGGCTACAGCGCAGCGGTCTATGCCGCACGTGCCAACCTCAACCCGGTGCTGATTACCGGCGTCGAGCAAGGCGGGCAGCTGATGACCACCACCGATGTGGAAAACTGGCCGGGCGACCCGATGGGCGTGCAGGGACCGGAACTGATGCAGCGTCTGCTGCAGCATGCGGAACGCTTCAAGACCGAGATCATTTTCGATCATATCCACACCACGCACCTGAAAGAAAAGCCGATCCGACTGGAGGGCGATTCAGGTGTCTACACCTGCGACGCGCTGATCATCGCTACCGGCGCCTCGGCACAGTACCTTGGCCTGCCCTCGGAGCAGGCCTTCATGGGCAAGGGCGTGTCGGCGTGCGCGACCTGCGATGGTTTCTTCTACCGAAATCAGGAAGTCGCCGTGGTCGGCGGCGGCAATACGGCCGTCGAAGAAGCGCTGTACCTGTCGAACATCGCCAGCAAGGTTACCGTGATCCACCGCCGCGACAAATTCCGCGCCGAGCCTATTCTGATTGACCGCCTGATGGCCAAGGTCGGCGAAGGCAAGGTCGCGATCGAATGGAATCACACGCTGGAAGAAGTCACCGGCGACGACAGCGGCGTGACCGGACTGGTGATCAAATCCACCAAGGATGGCAGCACCAAGCCACTGACGGTGCATGGCCTGTTTGTCGCGATCGGCCACAAGCCGAACACCAGCATCTTTGACGGTCAGATCGAGATGCGCAATGGTTATATCATCACGCGCAGCGGCCTCGAAGGCATGGCGACCATGACCAGCATCGAGGGCGTATTCGCGGCCGGCGATGTGCAAGACCATGTGTATCGTCAGGCGATCACGAGCGCCGGCACCGGCTGCATGGCCGCGCTGGATGCGCAACGCTATCTGGAAAGCCAGGAGTAACACCTCCGGCAATACCACGGCAGTTCCTTTCCGAAGGAGACCTGCATGATCAAGGATCTTGCCCAGCTGAGAGCCTTGCAGCAAAGGCTAAAGGCGAATGCCGAGGCGGCTGCCAAGGCCGAGCGCGAGCGGCGCGATCAGGAGCGTGAAGCCAACCTGTTCCGTAACAGCGTGGGCGACGTGCAGCCGTTGAAGGCCGCTCCGCGCGTCCCGCTGCCCACGCCGAGACCGCTGCCAATCGCGCACCAGCGCATGGCCGATGATGAGGCCGCGCTGCAGGAATCCCTGTCGGATGAATTCAGTATCGACACTCTGCTCGATGTTGATGAAACGCTGAGTTTCGCCCGCAGCGGCATTGGCCCGGACGTCATGCGGAAATTGCGCGGCGGCGGCTGGGTCACTCAAGACCAGCTGGACCTGCATGGCCTGCGCACCGATCAGGCACGCGAAGCGCTCGGTCAGTTCATTCGTAACTCAGTCAAACGCGGGTTTCGCTGCGTGCGCATCATTCACGGCAAGGGACTAGGCTCGATGAACAAGAAGCCTGTGCTCAAGAGCAAAGTGCGCAATTGGCTGGTACAGAAGGATGAAGTGATCGCCTTTGTTCAGGCGCGTGCTGCGGATGGTGGCAGCGGGGCGTTGATGGTGCTGCTGAAGGGATGATGTGGCGATTGTTTTAGCGACGCTGGATTCCGGCTTGCGCCGGAATGACAGTGTTCAGGCCTGATTGCTTCTGACTCGTCATCCGGTGCAGGTCGGAATCGATGCTGACTGGCGCACCCCGCGTAAACCGCCGCCGCCCCCGTCTAGCCGGTACCGATCCGTATCACCTGCTCTACCGGCCGGACAAAAATCTTGCCGTCACCGATCTTGCCAGTGCGAGCCGCTTTGATGAT
>JACCDI011525539.1_pt1 | contig 20090 bp, 16 predicted proteins | sample 7442791 | NCBI WGS metagenome assembly JACCDI01 (sample SAMN15323434, study PRJNA562643) | freshwater metagenome | isolation source: river surface water | place: USA:Blue River Watershed | collected 2017-08-15
ATGCGCGAGAATCATAACCTTGATGCTCGCCCATGCCCCTGCAACCCGCTGAATTCAGAGCCCGCGCCCAGACCTTTGCCGCGCGCTGGATGGACGCGCGCGATGAGGCTTCCGAGGCCAAGCCGTTCTGGCTGGACTTTTTCGAGATTTTTGGCATCACCGACAAGCGCGTCGGAACCTTCGAGCAGCATGTCAAAAAACGCAACCAGCAAGACGGTTACATCGACCTGCTGTACCCGGGCAAGCTGCTCGTGGAGCACAAATCCCGGAGCAAGGATCTGGATGCGGCCATGCAGCAGGCTTACGGCTATGTGCACGGCCTGCCCGAGGAGGACCTGCCCGAACTGATTGTGGTGTGCGATTTTGCGCACTGGGTGGTGCGTCATGTGGCCAGCAACAGCGAACACCGCTTTGCGCTGCGCCAATTGCACAAACACATCATGTTGTTTGGCACCCTGGCTGGCTACAAGCCCCTGCACACCAGGCCCGACAACCCCGTCAATATCCGTGCCGCACAACGGATGGGCCAGTTGCACGATGCGCTGCAGCAGTGCGGCCATAGCGGCCATCCACTGGAGGTGCTGCTGGTTCGCCTGCTGCTCTGTCTGTTTGCCGACGACACCGGCATCTTCTTTCCAGCGCAGTCCTTTGGCCAGTTCATCTCTGAGCACACAGGTGAAGATGGCAGCGACATGGGTCCGCGCTTGGCGCAGCTGTTCCAGGTGCTCAACACCCCGGTGCCACAGCGCAGCCCGCTGCTGGACGAAAACTTGGCCGCAGCATGACGAGGGCACAACCCAACGTGCACGAAGGTCCCCAAGCATTCAAGCCCCGGCCATTGAGGAACACACATGCTCAAGATTGTCAGTGCCCGCCGATTCATCCGCCCCATGAGCACCGGAAAATCACGCCCGATGCTGATGGAGTGTGCCTATTCGGACGGCCAAACGGTGGAGGTGGTGGTCAAGCTCTCAGGGGCATGTGAGCGAAAGATCGGGGCGCTGGTCATGGAAGCCATGATGGCTATGTTGGCGAAAGATTTGGGACTGCCAGTACCTGAACCATTGGCCGTCCACCTACCTGAACCGATCTTGGCGATGCTTGGCGAACTCGCCCCCTATCAAGACGCAGCAGCCAAAAGCGCCGCTGTTGCTTTTGGCTCAACCTTGTTGGCATCCCATTTCAAGCCGTGGACGCACCGTGCCTCGATCACCCCTGACTTGATCGACATGGCCACACGCATCCTGGCGTTTGATGCCTGGATGGAAAACCCAGATCGCAGACCCAGCAATCCGAATTGCAAATTCAATGGCGCGCGATTTGCGATCTTTGATCACGAATTGTGTTGTACGCCTTCTCTTTTCATGCCACGCCCATGGGAACCCAATGGTTTGGAGTTTTGGCGAGGGGATGACAACGTGCATCTGTTTCGCAGAGGCCTTCGCGGTTGCTTTTTCTTTCCCCCTGATCTTGAGACACAATTTCTCAGCATCAGAACTGCGCGTATCGATGCATACATCCATGCCCTACCGCCAGCATGGCATGCCGGTCGCGCGATTGCACTTCAAACACGCTCGCATATCATGGAGCTCCAATCGCATATCACCGCAGCCATCACCGAACTCAACAGGGTTATGTCATGAAGCACTCACAGAGCTACCGTTTTGTCGTGCTGCGCTACGTTCACGATCTTGTCACAAGCGAATTCATCAACGTAGGGGTCGCACTCCACGCGCCCGGTACCAGTTTTTTGCGGTTCAAGGGCTTGTCCAAAACGAATCGCCTTCGTGGATGTTTCCCAGATCTCGATATCCATCAGTTTCGAGGTGCCATGGAACGCCTGGAAGAGGCCTTCGAATCGCTGACCTGTGATGTCAGGATGCGTGATTCTTTGGCGTCATCCGACAATCTGATGCAACTGATCGGACATGTCATGCCGCAGGATGACGCTGCATTCCAATGGGGCACCCCTGGCTTTGGCGTCACCTCGGGTCCTGAGCAAGAACTGATCAACGTTTTCGATCGCATGGTCATGGCCCACCACCGCGCGACGCGTGACCGTGTGCGCATGACCGATGACGCCATCTGGCACCGCGTCAAGCGCGAGATTGAACAGCGACAGTGGGCGATCCAATTCTCTCCCACCACGCTTAATGCCGCCCACATACCCGTCCATTTCAAACATGCGTGGAAAAATGGTATCTGGCATTGCATCGAGCCAGTATCTTTAGATTACGAAGAATCGTCCACGATTGAAGAGAAAGCCCAGCGTGTGCTTGGCAAGCTCACTTGCTTGCGGGATATCCAAGAAAATTTTCGGGTGTACCTGCCCATAGCAAAACCCAGCAACCCTGCGCTCAATCCAGACTACATGCGAGCCCTCGATATCTTGCGCAAAATCGAATGCGACCATGATCTGTTCGATCAGAGCGAATCCCTCCAGTGGCTGGACAAGTTGGCGTCGAGCATTCCGCATCAAATACCCAACGGCGACTAAGCCCCCGCCGTCCGCAACAGCATGAGGGCCATGGCCCACATGGTCAGGCCGATCAGGGCGTCCAGGATTTGCCAGGCGCGGGGGCGGGCGAACCAGGGGGCGAGCCAGCGGGCCCCATGGCCCAGGGCGCCAAACCACAACAGGCTGGCGCTGCTGGCGCCCAAGGCAAACCAGGGGCGCAGTTCGGGCGCTTGCTGCGCGCCGATGCTGCCCACCAGCAGCACGGTGTCCAGGTACACATGCGGGTTGAGCAGGGTGAAGGCCGCGGCCTGCAGCAGGGCCGCGCGCAAGGGCACCGGCTGGTCGCCACCGGCGGCGCTCAGGGTGCCGGGGTGGCGCGCTCGGCGCAGCGCCCGCCAGCCGTACACCGCCAAAAACGCCGCCCCCACCCAGGCCAGCGCCCGCGTCAGGACCGGCTGATCCCCCAGGGCCTGGCCCAGGCCCATCACGCCAGCGCTGATCAAGAGGGCGTCGGCCAGCGCGCAAAACGCCACCACCGCCCCCACATGCTCCCGGCGCAAGCCCTGGCGCAGCACAAACGCGTTCTGCGCCCCAATGGCCACGATCAGCCCCAGGCTCAGGGCCATGCCCTGGCCCCAGACCGGCGCGATCGTCCACACCCATGTGTCAAGGTTCATGGGCGCAGTTTGCGCGATCCTGAAGATGTAGGCAAACTATCTTTTCTTCACTTCCTTTAGAAAATCTTATGCTGGACTATGCAGCGCTGTCGGCCCTGGTGGCGGTGGTTCAAGAAGGCAGTTTTGAGCGGGCGGCGCAAGCCCTGCACGTCACGCCCTCGGCCATTTCGCAACGCATCCGACAGCTGGAAGAGCGCGTGGGCTGCGCGCTGGTGCTGCGTGCCCAACCTTGCGAAGCCACCGAGACCGGGCGGCGTCTGTGCCAGCATGTGGCGCATGTCCGCTTGCTGGAGCACGAGCTCCAGGCCACCGTTCCCAGCCTGACCCAAGCGGGCACACCGGCAGACGCGCGACCGGTCATCACGCTGGCCGTCAACGCCGACAGCCTGGCCACCTGGCTGGCCCCGGCCTTGGCCGCCTATGGGGCCCAAGCGCCGGTGCTGCTGTCGGTCACGGTCGACGATCAGGATCACACCGCCGCCTGGTTGCGAAGCGGGACCGTGATGGCGGCGGTGACGGCCAGCGCCAAGCCAGCCACCGGGTGCAACTGCCTGCCCTTGGGCGCCATGCGCTATGTGGCCGCTGCCAGCCCGGCATTTGTGGCGCGCTACCTGGCCGACGGGGTCGGCCCAGCCCAGCTGTCGCGCGCGCCCAGTCTTCAGTTCAACCAGAAGGACGATTTGCAGGCGCGGTGGGCCAGACGGCAATGTGGCAAGGCCGTTGAGTTGCCCCGGCACACGCTGCCCTCGGCACAGGCGTTTGTGACCGCAGCGCTGGCGGGCATGGGCTGGGGCTTGCACCCCGAAGCCCTGGTCAAGTCGCACCTTCAGGCGGGAACCTTGGTCGAGCTGGTGCCCAGGTCAGCGCTCATGGTTCCGCTTTACTGGCAGCAAACGCGCATGGTCTCGCGGCTGCTGGATGGCTTGACCCGTCACCTGCTCAAGGCCGCCCACACATCGCTGCGGCCCGCATGAAGCAGGCCCCCCGGCGGCCCGCTTCCATCGTTGCCGGCGACGCGGCCAGGCCTCAGGCCCGCGCCAGCACCGGCGCCAGCGCCACGCCGGTGTGGGTGCCGCGCTGGACCAGCGCCTCGGGGGTGCTCGCGGCCACGATGCGGCCGCCAGCGTCGCCGCCTTCGGGGCCCAGGTCGATGACCCAGTCGGCTTCGGCGATCACGTCCAGGTCGTGCTCGATCACCAGCACGCTGTGGCCGGCGTTGACCAGGCGGTGCAGCACGCGGATCAGCTTGTCGACGTCGGCCATGTGCAGGCCCACGGTCGGCTCGTCCAGCACGTACAGGGTGTGCGGCGCTTTCTGGCCACGGCGGCCCACCTCGTCGCGCACCTTGGTCAGCTCGGTCACCAGCTTGATGCGCTGCGCCTCGCCACCGCTCAAGGTCGGCGAGGGCTGGCCCAGGGTCAGGTAGCCCAGGCCCACGTCCTGCAGCAGCTGCAGCGGGTGCGCAATGCTGGGCATGCTGGCAAAGAACTCGACCGCCTCGTCGATCTCCATGCGCAGCACGTCGCCAATGCTCTTGCCGCGCCAGGTCACGGCCAGGGTCTCGGGGTTGAAGCGCGCGCCATGGCAGGTCTCGCACAGCACCTTCACATCGGGCAGAAAGCTCATCTCGATGGTGCGCATGCCCTGCCCTTCGCAACCCGGGCAACGGCCTTCGCCGGTGTTGAAGCTAAAGCGCGCCGGTCCATAGCCGCGCGCCTGTGCCTCCAGGGTCTGGGCAAACAGCTTGCGGATCGTGTCCCAGAAACCGATGTAGGTGGCCGGGCAGGAGCGCGGGGTCTTGCCAATCGGGGTCTGGTCCACCTCCAGCACCCGGTCGATGCGCTCGTGGCCCAAGACCTCGCGGCAGCCGCCCAGCGGCACATGCTCGCCACGGGCCTGCGCCTGGCGCCCGGCCTGGCTGGCGCGCTGCTGCACCAGGGCCTGCACATTGGTCAGCAAGACATCGCGCGCCAGGGTGGATTTGCCCGAACCGCTCACGCCGGTGATGGCCACCAGGCGCTGCAGCGGCACCTCGACGTCCACCTCGCGCAGGTTGTGCAAGGTGGCGCCGCGCAGGCGCAGCCAGTCGCCCGCCTCGGGGAGCACGCTGCGGCGCGGCTGCAAGGGGTGCTTCATGGCATGCAGAAGGTAGCGGCCGGTCTGCGATTCGGGCGCGTCAATCAGGTCCTGGGCACGGCCCTGCGCGATCAGGCGACCGCCGCGCTTGCCCGCGCTGGGGCCGATGTCGATGATGTGGTCGGCGCGCCGGATGGTGTCCTCGTCGTGCTCGACCACCACCAGGGTGTTGCCCTTCTCGCCCAGCTTTTGCAAGGCCCCCAGCAGGATCTGGTTGTCGCGCGCATGCAGGCCAATGGTGGGCTCGTCCAGCACATAGCAAACGCCTTGCAAATGGCTGCCCAGTTGCGCGGCCAGGCGAATGCGCTGCGCCTCGCCACCGCTGAGGGTTGGCGCGCCGCGATCGAGGGTCAGGTAGCCCAGGCCCACCTCTTCCAGAAAGGCCAGGCGGCTGTGGATTTCGGGCACCAGGTCGCGCGCGATGTCGGCCTCGCGGCCGCTCAGCTGCAAGCCCTCGACCCAGCGCCGCACATCGCTGACCGACAGGCGCGCGATGTCGGTGATGCGCCAGGCCTGGCCGGCGGCGCCGTGCAAAGAGACCGCGCGCGCATGGGCATTGAGGCGCGTGCCCTCGCAGCTGGGGCAGGCGGTGTCGAGCACGTCCTCGACCTCGGGCTCGGCAAAGGTCTGCTCGCGGCCTTTGTCCTTGTCGTCGCGCACCGAGTCGTCAAAGGCCTTGCGCTGCTCACGCGTGAGCTTGACACCGGTGCCCACACAGTCGGGGCACCAGCCGTGCTTGCTGTTGTACGAGAACAGGCGCGGGTCCAGCTCGGCGTACGAGGTGTGGCAGGCGGGGCAGGCGCGCAGGGTCGAGAAGACGCGCTGCTGGCCGATGCGTGCGGTCGATTCGCCCGCGGCCATGGCCGGTCCCAGCGCCTGCAGATCGCTCAGCACATGCAGCACGCCCTTGCCCAGTTCGAGCGCGCGCTGCAGGTGATGGCGCAGCAAGGCCTCGTCCTGCGGCCGGATGTCCAGGCTCACCACGGGCAGCTCGATGTGGTGCTCGCGGAAGCGGTCGATGCGCGGAAAGCCCTGCGTGGGCAGGAACTCGCCGTCCACACGCAAATGGGTGTAGCCGCGCGGACGCGCCCAGTCGGCCAGCTCGGTATAGACGCCCTTGCGGCCACTGACCAGCGGGGCCAGCAGGCCGATGTGCTGATCGCGGTATTCGGTCATCAGCTGGGCGACGATGCTGTCGGCGGTTTGCGGCTGCACCGGGGTGCCGTCGTGCACGCAGTGCTGCACACCCAGCTTGACGTAGAGCAGGCGCAGAAAGTGCCAGACCTCGGTGGTGGTGCCCACGGTGGACTTGCGCCCGCCGCGCGAGAGGCGCTGCTCGATCGCCACGGTGGGCGGGATGCCCCAGACCGCATCCACCTCGGGGCGGCCCGCCGGCTGCACGATGCTGCGCGCGTAGGCGTTGAGGCTCTCAAGGTAGCGCCGCTGGCCTTCGTTGAAGAGGATGTCAAAGGCCAAGGTGGACTTGCCCGAACCACTCACGCCGGTGATGACGTTGAAGCGCCCCCGCGGGATGTCCACGCTCAGGCCCTTGAGGTTGTGCTCGCGGGCGTTGACGATGCGGATGGCGTTGGATGCGTTGGGGTCAGAGCCCAATTTGCTGGTCGCCTTGTTTGCTCCTGATTTGCTTCGCAAATCGGACAAATCGGGGTCAGAGCCCAATTTGCTGCGCAAATCGGGATCCGACCCCAATTTGTCCACCCCATACGCCGCGCGGGGTTCGGCCACTTCGTACACGGTGTCCATGGCCTGGGCGTATTCGCGCAGGGCCGCGGCGGTGTGGGAGCTGGGGTGTTGGCGCAGCTCTTCGGGGGTGCCTTGGGCCACGATCTGGCCGCCGCCCTCGCCGCCTTCGGGGCCCAGGTCGATCAGCCAGTCGCTGGCGCGGATCACGTCCAGGTTGTGCTCGATCACGATCAGCGAATGGCCGGCTTCCAGCAGCTTGCGCAGCGCGCGCATCAGCTTGGCAATGTCGTCAAAGTGCAAGCCGGTGGTCGGCTCGTCAAACATGAACAGCGTGCCCTTGCGCGCCACCGGCTGGCGGCTGCTGGCGCCGCTGCGCGCGGCCTCGGCCAGAAAGCCGGCCAGCTTCAGGCGCTGGGCCTCGCCGCCGCTGAGCGTGGGCACCGGCTGGCCCAGGCGCACATACTCCAGGCCCACGTCCACAATGGGTTGCAGCGCGCGGATGACCTCGCGGTCCTGCGCGAACAGCGCGGCCGCCTCGCTCACGGTCAGCGCCAGCACATCGGCCACGCTCAGCGAGCGCGGCTGCAGCATGCCCACCGCCTGGCGCTCGATCTTCACTTCCAGGATCTCGGGGCGGTAGCGGCGGCCATCGCAGTCGGGGCAGCGCAGGTACACATCGCTCAGGAACTGCATCTCGACATGCTCGAAGCCCGAACCGCCGCAGGTGGGACAGCGGCCATCGCCGCTGTTGAAGCTGAACTTGGCCGGGGTGTAGCCCCGGCTGCGCGCCAGCGGGCTGGTGGCAAACAGCTCGCGGATGGCGTCCCAGGCGCCCACATAGCTCACCGGGTTGGAGCGCGCGGTCTTGCCGATGGGCGACTGGTCGACAAACACCACATCGCCCAGCTGTTCGGCCCCCAGCAGGCGCTCATGCGCGCCGGCCACCTCGGTCGGCTTGCCAAAGTGGCGCAGCAGGGCCGGGGCCAGCACGTCCTGGATGAGGGTGGACTTGCCCGAGCCGCTGACGCCGGTCACGGTCACCAGGCGTTGCAGCGGGAAGGACACATCCAGGTGCTGCAGGTTGTGCTCGCGCGCGCCCTCCAGGATCAGGCGCGGCGTGCTGTCGGTCACCATGCGCTTGAAGCCCAGGCCGATGGTCTTGCGCCCGCCCAGGTAGGCGCCGGTCAGGGTGTCGGCCTGGCGCAGTTGCGCGGGCGTGCCGTCAAACACGATCTGCCCACCGCGCTCGCCGGGGCCAGGGCCCATGTCGATCAGCCGGTCGGCGCACAGCATGACGGCCGGGTCGTGCTCGACCACCACCAGGGTGTTGCCCGCCCGCACCAGGCGCTGCATGGCCTGGTTGATGCGCGACATGTCGCGCGGATGCAGGCCGATGCTCGGCTCGTCCAGCACGAACAAGGTGTTGACCAGCGAGGTGCCCAGCGCGGTCGTCAGGTTGATGCGCTGGACCTCGCCACCGCTCAAGGTGCGGCTCTGGCGGTCCAGCGTCAGGTAGCCGATGCCCACATCGCACAGGTATTGCAGGCGGGTGGTGATCTCTTCAAGCAGCAGCTGCAAGGCCTTGTGCTCGGCACTGGCGCGCTCGGGCACGGGGGCAGCGGTGGGCAGACCCAGCGCGCGCTCATCGAGCTGGCGGAAAAAGGTCAGCAGGCGCGACAGCGGCATGATCATCATGTCGTGCAAGCTCAGGCCTGGCAAGGCCTCCAGCTGCGCGCGCGTCCAGGCCACGCCCCGCGGCATGAAGCGCCGCTCGGGCGGCAGCACCGCCAGCGCCTGCGCATGGGTGCCGATGCGCCAGAGCAGGCTCTCGGTCTTCCGGCGCGCGCCCCCGCAGTCGGGGCATTCGGTGTAGCTGCGGTACTTGGACAGCAGCACCCGGATGTGCATTTTGTAGGCCTTGCTCTCCAGGTACTGGAAGAAGCGGCGGATGCCGTACCACTGCTGGTTCCACTTGCCGTTCCAGTTGGGCGAGCCCTCGATCACCCAGTCGCGCTGCGCGTCGGTCAGCTTGTTCCAGGCGGTGTCGCGCGGGATGCCCGCGGTTTCGGCATGGCGCAGCAAATCGTCCTGGCATTCGGACCAGGCCGGGGTCTGGATGGGCTTGATGGCCCCGGCGCGCAAGGTCAGGCGCGGGTCGGGAATGACCAGGCCCCAGTCCACGCCGATCACGCGGCCAAAGCCTCGGCAGCTGGCACAGGCGCCCACGGGCGAGTTGAACGAGAACATCGAGGGCGTGGGCGCGCTGTAGCGCCGCTCGCTCTGCGGGCAATGCAGGCCGGTCGAGAACGGCCAGACCTCGGCCACGCTTCCGTCGTCGCCCAGCACATGCACATGCAGGCGGCCGGCGCGCGCAAAGGCCAGCTCGATGGCTTCCAGCACGCGCGCGCGCTCGGCGCTGCGCACGCGAAAGCGGTCGGCCACCACATCCAGCAATTTGCGCGGGCCGCTGGGGGTGGCGATCTCGCGCTCGGACTGCACGCGGGTAAAACCGCTGGCGCTCAGCCACTGCTGCACCTCCTCGGCGCTGGTGCCCGCCGGCAGCTCGACCGGAAAGCTCAGCACCAGGCGCGGGTCGGCCTCGCCGGCGCGTTGCCAGATGTCGGCAAACACGGTCTCGGCGTTGTCGTGCCGCACCGGCAGCGCGGTGTCGGCGTCGAACAGCTGGCCCAGGCGCGCAAACAAGAGCTTGAGGTGGTCGTTGAGCTCGGTCATGGTGCCCACGGTCGAGCGCGAGCTGCGCACCGGATTGGTCTGGTCGATCGCGATCGCGGGCGGCACGCCCTCGACGCGGTCCACCGCCGGCTTGTCCATGCGGTCCAGGAACTGGCGGGCGTAGGCGCTGAAGGTTTCGACGTAGCGGCGCTGCCCCTCGGCGTACAGGGTGTCGAAGACCAGGCTGGACTTGCCCGAACCGCTGGGGCCGGTCACCACCGTGAGCTCACCGGTGCGGACGTCGAGGTCGATGTGTTTGAGGTTGTGCTGTCGCGCACCTCGAATGCGGATGAGGCCGGTCATGGTGGGTCATGCAAAAGGCAGGGCCAACCATTCTAGGGGGTCTGGACAGGCGGCGCTGACCGGGGGGATGGGGCTGCGGCCAGGGGCCATGGGCGCTTGGCCGGGCGGCCGCATGCGCGCAAAAAACCCCGCCCTCCCATCACGGAGGCGGGGCGTCGGTCGCAAGCGCGTGGGCGCTTACTTGGAGGCTTCAGAGGCCGGGGCAGCAGCGGCCGGTGCCGATGCGTCATGCGCCGGGCCATGGGCCTCGACGGTGTGCTTTTCGCCGCCCATATCGATGTCACCACCGCGGCTGATCATGTACAGGGCCGCAACGGCGAAGACGATAAAACCAGCAACCAGTTTCCACATGTCAAATTCTCCAGATGTCCAAGAAAAAGGCCCTCCACAGAGGGGAGGGCCAGAATGTAGCACCCGAGTCACCCCGGGTTGCTTACAAGCGATCAGTCGCCAGCGTAGATGTCCACGTCCTTGGTCTCACGCACAAAGATGAGGCCAATCACGAAGGTCGCGGCAGCGATGATGATGGGGTACCACAGACCGTAGTACATGTCACCGTTCTGGGCCACCATCGCGAACGCAATCGTGGGCATCAGACCACCAAACCAGCCGTTGCCGATGTGGTAGGGCAGGGACATGGAGGTGTAGCGGATGCGGGTCGGGAACATTTCCACCAGCATGGCGGCGATCGGGCCGTACACCATGGTCACGTAGATCACCAGGATCGACAGGATGATGATGATCATGACCTTGTCAACCTTGGCCGGATCGGCCTTGGCGGGGTAGCCCGCTTCGGTCAGGGCGGCGTCGATTTCCTTCTTGAAGGCAGCCATGGCAGCGGCGCTGTCGGCGGTGAACTTCAGGTTCTCCACCTTGGCCACCGGGGCAACGATTTCCTTCTCACCGATCTTCACCTTGGCCGGGCCTTGCTCGGCGGCCACGGCATTGCCATAGCTCACCGACTTCTGGGCCAGGTAACGCTTGGCGATGTCGCAGGACTTGGTGAAGTCGATCTCGCGGGCCACCGGGTTGCCCTGGAAGGAGCAGTCACCGGCAGAGGCCGTCACCGTCACCGGCACGGTCTTCTGGGCCTTGGCCAGCGCCGGGTTGGCGGCTTCGGTCAGCATCGAGAACAGCGGGAAGTAGGTCAGCACGGCCAGCAGCATGCCCGCCAGGATGATGGGCTTGCGGCCGATCTTGTCGGACAGCGAACCGAACACCACAAAGAACGGGGTGCCGATCACCAGCGAGGCGGCCACCAAGAGGTTGGCGGTCGAGCCGTCAACCTTCAGCACGCTCGTCAGGAAGAACAGGGCGTAGAACTGACCCGAGTACCAGACCACGGCCTGGCCGGCCACCAGACCGAACAGGGCCAGCAGCACGATCTTCAGGTTTTTCCACTGGCCAAAGGACTCGGCCAGGGGCGCCTTGGAGGTCTTGCCTTCGGACTTCATCTTCTGGAAAGCGGGCGACTCGTTCATCGTCATGCGGATCCAGACCGAAATGGCCAGGAGCAGGATGGAGACGATGAAGGGGATGCGCCAGCCCCAATCGGCAAAGGCGGCTTCACCGATGGCCGAGCGGGTGCCCAGAATGACCATCAGCGACAGGAACAGACCCAGCGTGGCCGTGGTCTGGATCCAGGCGGTGTAGGCACCGCGCTTGCCGTGCGGGGCATGCTCGGCCACATAGGTGGCGGCACCGCCGTACTCACCGCCGAGCGCCAGGCCTTGCAGCATGCGCAGGACGATCAGAATCACCGGCGCGGCCACGCCAATGCTGGCGTAGTTGGGCAGGATACCGACGATGAAGGTCGACAGACCCATGATCAGAATCGTCACCAGGAAGGTGTACTTGCGACCGATCATGTCGCCCAGACGGCCAAACACCAGCGCGCCGAAAGGACGCACGATGAAGCCGGCGGCAAACGCGAGCAGGGCAAAAATGAACGCAGCGCTGGGGTCCAGGCCCGCAAAGAACTGCTTGGCGATGATCGCGGCGAGCGATCCGTACAGGTAGAAGTCGTACCATTCAAACACGGTGCCCAGCGAAGAGGCGAAGATGACCTTCTTCTCTTCTGCTGTCATCGGACGCGGTGTGGTGCTTGCCATAAAGCGGTCTCCAAAAAAGAGCTTCCAACATGGAAACTTGGCGCGATTCTTGGGGGACGCACTTTCCCGCTTCTGACAAGCTGCCAACAGAGACTTACATATTCGGGGTTAACCCCCTGTTTTCCTCCCGCATGGTGAGATATGCGGCATTCCAAGGGTAAACACCAGGGTCGATCTGGACGATGCAAGCCGAGGCAGCGCCCAAAATCGGACGCCATGGTGCCCCCCTCCTTTGCCCGCCGTCGCCTTCGCCGCCTGCAAGCCCTGCTGTGGCTGCTGTGGGCCTTGGTGTCCTTCGTGCTGCCCTACTTCGCACGCGAGGGCTCGCTGACGCTGCTGGGCTGGCCGGTCTTCTTCTGGATGGCGGCACAAGGGAGCGTGCTGGTGTTTTTGCTGATCACCATCGTGCACGCGCATGTGGCCAACCGGGCCGATGCCGAGGACCCACCGCCCGGGCCAGGCGGGACAGACTGAGGCCTCAGCTGCGCGCGCGGGTCAGGGCTGGGCGGTGACCGGCCGCATGCCAGGCCGGGCTGTCGAACCAGGCATCGCCCAAGAGGCAAGCCCGCAACATGGGCAGCGCGTCATGGCCCCAGAACAGGCGGCCATCCACCTCGATGCTGGGCACGCCAAACAATCCCGCGTCCAGGGCGGCCTGGGTGTGGGCCTGCAACTGGGCCTTGACCTCGGGGCTGTCCGGGTCGCGCGCGGGGGCCAGCTCGGCGCGCAAGGCCGCCAGGCGCCCCGGATCGGCCGCGTCCGCGCCGCTGCACCAGACATGGCGAAAACAGCGCTCGACCACGTAGCGGCTGGGCAGGCCATCGGCATCGCAGGCCACCGCCAGGCGCAGCAGCGGCAACGGGTTGAAGGGGTGCGCGGCGGGCAGCTGCAGCTCGGTGCCCTGCTGGCGTGCCAGCCACTGAACCTGGCGGTAGGTCCAGTCGCGCTTGGGCGCGATCTCGGCCGGGCCCAGCTGGCCGTGGTGCTTGAGCATGGCGCCAAACAGCACCGGCCGGTAGCGCACGCTGTGGCCAATGCCGTCCAGGGCGCGCGGCAGGGCATCAAAGGCCAGCCAGGCGTAGGGCGAGATGGGGTCAAAGCTGAAGGTCAGGGACACCATGGCTCAGGCTCCGGGGGGCAGGGCTTCGCGCGTTTGCACGCGTGCGGGCAGTTGGGCCCAGACGGCGCGGCGCGCCTCGTCGCTGGCACGCGACCATTGGGCGATTTCATCGATGCTGCGCAGACAACCCTCGCACCAGCCCAGGCCCGTGTGCATGACGCAGACCTGTTGGCAGGGCGATGGCACATGCGGCAGGGGCTCGGCCAGCACGCGCTGGGCCTGCGAGAGCAGCCGTCGGTAGCGCGGGCTCATGCGGCCTCGCGTCGCGCCAGCAGGGCGCGCGCCACGCGCGAGACGCTGGGGCGCCCCAGCGCCTGGCTGATGAAGACGCCGGCGTCCACCAGGGCCTCCAGGTCAATGCCGGTGTCGATGCCCATGCCGTGCAGCATGTACACCAGGTCCTCGCTGGCCACATTGCCGGTGGCGCCGCGCGCATAGGGGCAGCCGCCGAGGCCGGCCACCGAGGACTGGAAGTTCCAGATGCCCATCTGCAGCGCCGCCAGGGTGTTGGGCAAGGCCTGGCCATAGGTGTCATGGAAGTGGCCGTTGACCGCGTCGGGGGCAAAGTGCGCCAGCGTGGCCGCCAGCGCGCGCTGGACCTTGAGCGGGGTGCCCACCCCAATGGTGTCGGCCACGTCCACGCGCTGCACGCCAATGGCCTTCATGCGCCGGGCCAGATCGCCCACGCGCTCGGGCGCCACCTCGCCCTCGTAAGGGCAGCCCACGGTGCAGCTCATGGCCCCGCGCACCGCCACGCCGGCGGCCAGCGCGGCCGCCACCACCGGGGCAAAGCGGTCGATGCTCTCGGCGATCGAGCAGTTGATGTTGCGCTGGCTGAAGGCCTCGGAAGCGGCCCCGAACACCACGATCTCGTCGGGTCGGTCGGCCAGCGCGGCTTCCAGGCCCTTGAGGTTGGGGGTCAGCACCGAGTAGCGCACGTCGGGGCGGCGCGCCAGGCCTGCCATCACCTCGTGGTTGTCGGCCATCTGCGGCACCCACTTGGGGCTCACATAGCTGGTGACCTCGATTTCCTTGAAGCCAGCGGCCTGCAGCCGCGCCACCAGCTCGATCTTGACGGCGGCGGGCACCGGCTGCTTTTCGTTTTGCAGGCCATCGCGCGGGCCGACGTCGATCAGCCGCACCGAGGTGGGAAGGGCAGAGGTGTTCATGCGCGAAACTCTAGCAGGACGCGGCTCAGTAGCCGCGTGTGGGGTCAACCGTGGGCACGGGCTCGCCGCGCTCGATGGCCGCGATCGCCTGCGCGATCTGGGCCACCGACGGCCCGCGCAAGGTGCGCGCCGAGGTGTGCGGGGTCAGGTGCACCGAGGGATGGCGCCAGAAGCGGTGCGCCGCGGGCAGGGGCTCCTGGCGAAACACATCGAGCCAGGCGCGCGCAATGTGGCCGCTGTCGAGCAGGGCCAGCAAGTCCTCGTCGACCAGGTGCGCGCCGCGCGCCACATTCACCAGCATGGCGCCCCTGGGCAGGCGCGAGAGCAGCGCATGATCGAGCAGGCCCTCGGTGTCGGGGGTCAACGGCAACAGGTTCACCAGCACCGCGCAGCCGCTCACAAAATCGCCCAGGGCCTCACGGCCCACCATCAGCGGCACCGCCGCTTGCGGGTGCGGGCTGCGCGTCCAGGCGCGAACGGGGTAGTCCAGCGCCTGCAAGGCCTGCGCCACCCGCTGGCCCAGCACGCCATGGCCCAGAATGCCCACCACGCAGTCGGCGCGCTCGCGCACCGGGGGCTGCACCCACTGGCCCTGGGCCTGCTGCGCGGTCAGGGCATCGAGGCCACGGTGGTGGCGGATGACGGCCTGCAACACGTACTCGGCCATCTGCACCGCCATGCCGGCGTCGCGCAGGCGCAGCACCGGCACGCCGGGCGGCAGGCGCCGCTGCAACAGGCGGTCGACACCGGCGCCGGTGTTGAAGATGGCGCGCAAACGGGTCTGCTCGTCCAGCAACTGCTGAGGCGGGGCCCAGACCACGGCGTAATCGGCCGCGGCCGCGCCCGGCGCCCAAGCGCGCACCCGTGCCTGCGGCAGGGCCGCCTGCAGGTCCGCCACCCAGGCCGCCAGCTCGTCGCTGCTCTCGTGCACCACGATGTCCATGCCGCGCTCCTGCCGATCAGGCCGCCTGCAGGCGCAGCAGCTCGGCGCCCTCGCCCACCTGGTCCCCCGGCGCGTACAACAGCTCGGCCACCACGCCGTCGGCCGGCGCGGCAATGGTGTGCTCCATCTTCATGGCCTCCATCACGGCCAGGGCCTGGCCGCTGCGCACCGGGTCGCCCGCCTTGACAAAAAAGGACACCACCTTGCCCGGCATGGGCGCGGTCAGGCGGCCGCCTTCGCTGGCGGCGTCTCCGGCATGGGCCAGGCGGTCGATCAGGCGCAGGCGCGCCGCGCCGCGTGGCGTGAACACATGCGCGGTCTCGTCTTGCCAGTCCACCCGCGAGGCCAGGCGCTCGGCGTGCGTGACCACCAGCGCGTCGCCCTGAACCAGCCAGCTCAGCGGCAGGGCCGGGCCATCGCCCACTTGCAGCTGCAGGCCGCTGCGGCCATACACCAGCTCGGCGTGCAGGGTCTGCTCGCCCATCTCGAGTTCAAAGCGCCGGCGGGTGGTGCCGTGCGACTGCCATCCGTCGCGCGCGCTGAAGGGGTCGGCCCCGGCGCTGGCCTGCTCGGCCTGCAACAGGTGCGCCAGCACCGCCGCCACCGCCGCGCCCGCGCCCACCGGGTCCTGGCCAAAGAGCTGCGCGGCCTCGCGCTGGATCAGCGCGGTGTCGAGCCGCGCGTGGGCAAACGAATCCGAGCGGACCACCTGGCGCAAAAAGGCGACATTGGTGGATGGGCCGACGATGTGCGTTTGCGCCAGCGCCGCATCGAGCCGGGCCAGCGCCTGTTCGCGCGTGTCGCCGTGCACGATCAGCTTGGCGATCATCGAGTCGTAATAGGGGCTGATGGTGTCGCCCTGGCGCACCCCGTCGTCCACCCGCACCGGCGCGCGCTCGAAAGCGGCGTGCGCCGGCTTGCGGTAGACCGACAGCGTGCCGGTGGCGGGCAGGAAATTGCGCTCGGGGTTTTCGGCGCAGATGCGCGCCTCGATGGCGTGACCGATCAGCGGGATCTGCGCCTGCGACAGGGGCAGCGGCTCGCCGCAGGCCACGCGCAGCTGCCACTCCACCAGGTCCAGACCGGTGATGGCCTCGGTGACCGGGTGCTCCACCTGCAGGCGGGTGTTCATCTCCATGAAGTAAAAGCGCATCGACTCGGGCTGGTCGTAGGCGTCTTGCTCGACGATGAATTCCACCGTGCCAGCGCCCACATAGTCCACCGCCCGGGCGGCGGCGACCGCCGCCTCGCCCATGCGCTGGCGCAGCGCAGGGCTCAGGCCCGGCGCGGGCGCCTCTTCAAGCACCTTCTGGTGGCGCCGCTGCACCGAGCAGTCGCGCTCGTGCAAATAGACCACCTGGCCGTGCGTGTCGCCAAAGACCTGGATCTCGATGTGGCGCGGCCGCTGCACGTATTTTTCGATCAGCACCGCGTCGCTGCCAAAGCTGTTGCGCGCCTCGCGCTGGCAAGAGGCCAGGGCGGCGGCAAAGTCCTCGCTGCGCTCGACAACGCGCATGCCCTTGCCACCGCCGCCGGCGCTGGCCTTGATCAGCGCCGGGTAGCCGATGCGGTCGGCCTCGCGCTGCAAGAGCGCGGGGTCTTGATCGGCCTCGTGGTAGCCCGGCACCAGCGGCACACCGGCGCGCGCCATCAGTTGCTTGGACTCGGCCTTGAGGCCCATGGCGCGGATGCTGTGCGGGCGCGGGCCAATAAAGACCAGGCCCGCATCGGCGCAAGCCTGGGCAAAGTCCTCGTTTTCGGACAAGAAGCCATAGCCCGGGTGCACCGCCTGCGCGCCGGTGGCGCGCGCGGCCTCGATGATGCGCTGCCACTGCAAATAGCTCTCGCGCGGGGGCGCTGCGCCAATGTGCACCGCCTCGTCGCAGGCCTGCACATGGGCGGCGCGGGCGTCGGCGTCGGAATACACCGCCACCGTGCGCACCCCCAGGCGGCGCGCCGTGGCCGCCACTCGGCAGGCGATTTCGCCGCGATTGGCGATCAGGATTTTGTCAAACATGGAAGCTTCCTTGTGTTCAGGGCGCGCGCCAGACCACCTGGTCATCGACGGCATACAACTGGCAACGCACCCCGGTGCGGGCCTGGCAAAACCCGAGCGCTTTGCCCACCGCCCAGTCGCCCGTGGCATAGCCCGATTGACCGCTGGGCCCGATGGCAAACGCGCGAGGTTTGGCACTGCTCAAAAAACGGCGATACAGGTCACGGCCCGAAGGGCCCACGCCAGGCAGTCGCTCCACATCGTCAAGCGACGCGAACCCACTGGGCGGGGGCACGGGCGGCAAGGCCGACTGGGTCAAGCCCGCGCGTGCCAGAAACGCATCCACCAAGGGGATCCAGCGGTCCATGTCGCGGGCAAAGCCCAGGTGCCCATCGCCGCTGATGGGCCCCAGCTGGGCCCACTCGGCCTGCCCCCCACCTGCGGTGTAGGCCTGGTGCCAGCGACGCGGATGCTCGGCCCCCCAGTACAGATCGTTTTCCCAGTAGAGCCACAGCATGGGCACCCGCGCCTTGGCGGCATGGGCTTGCCAGTACTGCGCGGTCTGCACCACGGCACAGGGCTGGCCCGGGCGCTCTTTGGGGTTGCCCCCGGTGCCGCCCGAAAAATTGATGCCGCCCTGCAGACCTGCCGGGGCCCGCATGACCGTGGCCACACTGGTCAGGCCCCCCACCGAGATGCCGGCCACCCACCAACGCTGCACGTCCAGATCGGGCTGGCCGCGCGCCCATTCGATGGCGGCCAGCACCTGCTCGGACGCCGCCTGGCTCATGGGGCCGATCTGCGGCTGGCCGCAGCCGCCGTTGCTCTCGGGGTCAAAGCTGTCGGTCTGCGCCTGGCCGTAGCCCACGCGCGTGGGCACGATCACCGCCAGGCCCTTGCCCGCAAAGTAGCGGGCCTGTTGCTCAAAGCGGATGCGGGGCGGTTGCGCCCGCTCGGCGGCCGTGCCCGCACGGCCATGGTTGAGCACCAGCACCGGAAACGGCCCCGTGCCGGATGGCCGAAACACCGTGAGCGGGATGCGGCGCTGCTCGCGCCGGCCGAACAGGTCTTGAACCGTCACGTCGATCTCGTGCACCGACTCGCGCAAGTCCTTGGCCAGCACCGGTGCCGGCGCGGCGGCGGGCGCTGGCGTGGGCTGTGCCAGCGCCATCGACCCGGCCAGCGCCAGGGTCCACAGGCCAAGCCAGCGCAGCCGCATGGCGGGTCTCAAGCGGCCTGCCAGCGCGCCGGGCGCTTGTCCAGAAAGGCCGTCAGGCCCTCCTGCGCTTCGGGGGTGGCGCGCAGGCCGGCAATGCGCTGCGCGGTGTCCTCGATCACGGCCGCATCCAGCGGGCGCTCGACGGCGCGGATCAGGTCCTTGGCCGCCGCCTGCGCCAGCGGGCCGCCTTGCAAGAGCGCCTGCACCAGGGCCGCAACCGCGTCGTCCAGGGCCTCGGGCTCGACCACCTCGTGCACCAGGCCCAGGGCCAGGGCGCGCTGGGCGTCGATGCGCTCGGCGGTCTGGAAATAGCGGTAGCTCTGGCGCGCGCCAATGGCCCGCACCACATAGGGGCTGATGGCCGCCGGGATGATGCCAAAGCGCACCTCGGAGGTGGCAAACACCGCGCGGCTGGAGGCCACCGCCATGTCGCAAGCCGCCGTCAGGCCGGTGCCGCCCCCCAGGGCCGCGCCCTGCACCCGCGCAATGGTGGGTTTGCGCATCTCGGCCAGCACCTGCAGCATGCGCGCCAGCGCGCGGGCATCGCGCAGGTTCTCGTCGGGGCCGTTTTGCGCGGCACGCTTCATCCAGTTCAGGTCGGCGCCCGCCGAAAAACTTTTGCCGCGGCCGGCCAGCACCACCACCCGCACCTGCGGGTCCTGGTCGAGCGCCTGGCAGGCGGCGGTCAGCTCGGCAATCAGCACCTCGTCAAAGGCGTTGTGCACATCGGGACGGTTCATCCAGACCGTGGCCACCGGGCCCTGGTGCTGGATCTCAAGCGAAGCGTACATGGGGCGTTCTCTTACATGCGGAAGAGACCAAAACGGGTCTCGGGAATCGGGGCATTGCGCGCGGCCGACAGGCCCAGCGCCAGCACGCGGCGGGTGTCCGCCGGGTCGATCACGCCATCGTCCCACAAGCGAGCGCTGGCGTAATAGGGATGACCCTGGGCCTCGTACTGCGCGCGGATGGGTTGCTTGAAGGCGTCTTCCTCGCTGGCGCTCCAGGCGCCGCCGCGGGCCTCGATGCCGTCGCGCTTGACGGTGGCCAGCACACTGGCCGCCTGCTCGCCGCCCATGACGCTGATGCGCGCGTTGGGCCACATCCACAAAAAGCGCGGCGAGAAGGCGCGCCCGCACATGCCGTAATTGCCCGCGCCAAAGCTGCCGCCAATGATGACGGTGAACTTGGGCACGGCCGCGGTGGCCACAGCGGTCACCATCTTGGCGCCGTTGCGCGCAATGCCCTCGTTCTCGTATTTGCGGCCGACCATGAAGCCGGTGATGTTCTGCAGGAACACCAGCGGGGTCTTGCGCTGGCAGCACAGCTCGATGAAGTGCGCACCCTTCAAGGCTGATTCGCTGAACAAGTTGCCGTTGTTGGCGATGATGCCTACCGGCATGCCCTCAATGTGGGCAAAGCCACAGACCAGGGTGGGGCCAAAACGGGCCTTGAACTCGTGAAACTCGCTGCCATCGACGATGCGCGCGATGACCTCACGCACGTCATAAGGCTTGCGGG
>JACCDI011360246.1_pt1 | contig 20088 bp, 14 predicted proteins | sample 7442791 | NCBI WGS metagenome assembly JACCDI01 (sample SAMN15323434, study PRJNA562643) | freshwater metagenome | isolation source: river surface water | place: USA:Blue River Watershed | collected 2017-08-15
CAGCCAGACGAACGCGCAGAGCCGCTGCGTATTTGGCACGCTCGCTGGCATCTTGCTGCAACAGGTCTTGCACGCTCACGGTGAGCAGCACACCATTGATCGGCTGACGCGGTCGGGTCTTTTTCAGAAGGGCCAGAAAAGTGTCCCAGGCACTGGCATCCACATCCCGGTCGCTGTCTTGTGTTGCATAACGACCGGCGGTATCGATCAGCACCGCGTCCTGCGTGAACCACCATTCACAATTGCGGGTGCCGCCGACGCCCGTCAGTGGTGAACGCCCAGCATCACCCAGCAAGAATTGCAAGCCCGCGTTGGCCAAGGCCGTGGTTTTGCCTGAACCCGGCGCCCCCAAAAACACATACCAGGGCAACTCGTACAAGTAGCTGCCACGGCCCAACCAACGCGCAGCCCCTCGGGGGCCTGCGTCTTGCAGTTTGGCCATCGCTTGGGCAAAACGCTGCGACAAGGCTTGGGCCTCCTTGTCCACGGCCGATGGCCCTGCCGCGATGCCGCTCAGCAGTGCTTGATTGGCCCTGCGCCGCCGCCAGGCCTTCCAGCCCAGTACACCCAGGCACGAACACCACAGCAGCAGCAGCACCGCAATGCGCACGCCTGTGTGTTCCAGCGGACGGGCATCGCCCACCGACACCAAAGGCCCTACCCACCACACCAGCACAGACAGTGCCAGCACAGCCAACGCAGCCCACAGTGTGGGTGAGCGCAATTTGTGCCCGATATTTTTCATGGCATCCCCTTTTTCATGGCGCCGAAGTGACGGTGAGGGTCAACTCGACACGCCGATTTTTGGCGCGTCCTTCGGTGCTGTCGTTGCCAGCAACCGGCTCGGCATCGGCACGGCCTTCTGCACTCACGCGCTCGGCAGGCAAGTTCACCAGCAAGAGTTTTCGCACCGCATGGGCACGTTCTTTCGACAAATGCCAATTCGATGGAAAACGCAACGAACGGATAGGCTGGTTGTCGGTATGGCCCGTCACGGTCACCGGGCCGGGCAATTGATCAAAGGCCTGGGCAATGCGCTCAAAAAGGGGGCGCGCACGGGCAGCCACCTCTGCACTGCCGGGCTCAAACAAGGCATCGCCATTGACGGTGACCACGGAGCGGTCCGACAGGTCCTTGACCTGCACCGCACCGGCTTGAATGTCGGATGACAACAGTTGTGCCAGACGGGGTGGTGGCGGCGCGATGGGTGGCGACACGGCTTGCACAGGCACCGGCGCATCCAGGGTTTGCAATGCACTGAAAGCACCGTCGGTCTGTGCGGACAGCGAGATCCGAAAAACAAAAAAGAGCAATGCCAGGAGCAGCAAGCCCGCAGCCCCCACGACCCACAGGGGTAGGCCGTCACGCAGTCTTTCCTGCGCGTCAGGTGTGCCTTGCCAAGCGGGTGAGAGTTCAGGATCGGCGGGTCTGCGCAGCATCTGACTCAGGCGCTCGCGCAGCAAGTCAAGCTGTTGGCGTCCGTCTGCCTGCACCTTGTAGCGGCCTTCGAAACCCAAGCTCAAAACCACCCCAATGAACTCCAGCAAAGGCCGTTGCTGCTCAGGCTGTTGCGCCAGACGGGTGAGCAGCTGAAAGACTTTTTCACCCCCCCATGCCTCGTTGTGAAACTGCACCAACAGGCTTTGTGCAGCCCAACTGCCTGCGCCACCCCAGGGGGTATTCGATGCCGCTTCGTCCAGGAAGGTGCACAGCACGTAGCGCGCCGCCACGATCTGCTCATGGGGCAAGGCTTGCGCTCGGGCCATCGTTTCAAATCGCTGGATCGCCTGGACCAAGGCCACACGCAGCGCAGCCGGACTGGGGTGGCGCAGCGTGGCCCGCAAGCGCGGCGCTGCACCCAGCAAGGGCGCAGCCACCTGCACCAGCGGGTTCAGGCTGGCAAAAGGCGGTAACTCGGCCTCCAACACGGTCGCACTGTCGGAACCCAAATGCCCAGAGGCAAATGCGTTCGCCGCAGTGGCTGCCGCCGGTGCAGCAGACGTTGCAGTCGCCGTGCCCCGCGCGCGTCCTGCACTGGGCTTGATGACCGTGCGATCTGACTCGAATGCAGCGAACGGGTTGTTGCTTTCGGAATCGTTCATCGATTGCCCCTCCTGTGATGTCGAAACTCAGGCCGTGCCGCAGGCACAAACAGGCCGGGCTGCAACACACGACGCCCATTGACAGTGAACATGGCTTTAGCCACGGATAGCCCAAAACTCGAGTGCCAGACCGGGGAAGTCGCCCGCCACGTGCATGGCCAGGCCCCCCGAGCTTTCCAACTGCTTCCACAGCTCATGGCCTCGGGTCTCCAGCTCGAAATAAGTGAAACCCGCGTGATAAGGGATTTGCCGCGGCGCGATGGGCAAGGCCCGCAAAGCGACTCCGGGCAATTGCTGTTGCACCAGATCGCGAATCTTTTCTGCGGGGCCAATCTTCACCTGGGCCGGAAACCGTGCACGCAAGACTTCGACCGCCAGATGGGCATTGACAGCCAGCACAAACTGTGCGCTTCGCAGCAGTTCGACATCCCCGATCACGGCCACGCGCACACCCGATTTGCGCTCTTGCAAATCGATGGGCACGGCCGTTTGCTCCAGCACCATCGACAGCGATTGCCGCAGATCGGCCATCAAGGCACGCCAACAGGCCGCCAGATCGTCGTGCCGGTATTCGGGGTAGGCGGGCGGGCGGCGGGCATCGCGAAAAGTCGACAACTCGCCAGCCAGTTGCAAGGCCTGAGCCCAGAAACGCTCAGGGTGCAGCACGGGCAGACGTTGCAAATGGGCAAACAAGGGCTGCTGACGGTTGACCGTCTGCAGCAACAAAAAGTCGGCAATTTCGCCCACACCCGCACGCCCTGGTTGTGCCAGCCTGGCCGCCAACGCCTCGCCCCGCTGGTGCAACATGCCATGGATCTCGCGCAAATACGTGTCGAGCACCGGATGGGCATTCACATCCAGCATGGGCGGCACGTATTGCGCATCCAGCAGCACACGGCCATCGGAACGCCTCTCCACAATGCGTGCCACCCCCAGCGTGGCAAAGCCTTCGCCAGCGTCACGCGCCAGCATCAGCCGCACATTCAAACGCCCCAACTGCAATGGCGCCTCGCGCAGGCTTTGCGCATGGACATCGGCCGTGTCCACCTCGGTGGTGCGGTAGCGTGGTGGCGCTGTGCCTTCCGTGGCTTCCACGTCGCTTTCGACCACGCCAGGTCGCACCAAGGGCACGGCCAACACCAACACTTGGTCGCGTACATCGGCAGCGATTTCCAGCGCCGACGGCACCGACTCGTCCGAGGGGCAGGAAAAGGCCGTTCCGTCCGACATCACGCCGCGTGCAGAGGCCAGCGCGACCCGGCCTTGCAGCAGTGCGGCGTCGTCCAGCACGAGCGAGGCAAACCCCCAGTTCCAGGGCGATGCGCAAGACAGCCGTGCATCCAGTTGCCGGGCGCTGTGCCGGTCTTGTTGTTGGAAATGTTGTGGCTGCAGGAACATGCCCTCGGTCCACATCACTTTGTTGTACCAGGTCATCCTTGACTTTCCTGTTGAAATGAAAGGGCATTGGCTTGGTGCACCCAGCCTGAGGCCGGGGTGCATGGGTGCCAATGGGTGAAGGGGGTGAGGTGGGCTCTGTTCAAGGAATCTGCTCCGTGAACTGGCCCGCCATCGCAATCTCGATGACACCGCCATAAACACACGTCAGCTTGGAGCTGTTGTTGAGCGCCGGCATATTGGCCACCAGCACCTTGGGCACACCAGGCACCCAGGGTGCGGGGGTGTTGGGCACGCAGGGCATGGGTGTCAAAACCCCCATGGCGGCGGCAGTGGCGGCGGCCACCTGCGGGTTGGCTGGGCTTTTGCACACGCCAAAGGGCGGGATGTTGGCCATGGGTTTGTGGTCCATGATGTTGCCCGCATCTTTCATATTGGTGAGGACTTTTTTGGGTGTCGCCACAAATGAGGACGGCGCCGCGCCCATGGCGCAACGCATCAGGGCACCGGTACAGACATGGAAGGCCAAGGCAGTCTCCTTTGCAGTTCGTTTCAGGCAGCACGCGTCCACACCGTGAGCGCACTGAAGTTGTCATGGCTGGATTTGTGTGCCACCGCGGCCACAACGCGTTTGGACAAGCTGTCCAGCCAGGCATCGGGATCAGGCGCTGCGCTCAGCGTTGCTTCAAGCGCGGGTTCGTCCAGGTATTCCCACAAGCCATCGGTGCACAGCAAAAACACATCCCCCGCTTCGATGGGCACGCGGGCACCGCTGGTGACTTCGAGCAACTCTGAGGCAACGCCCAGCGCCGAACTCAATTCACTGCGCTGCGGATGCGTCCGCACATCGCCAACACCGATCAGCCCGGCATCCATCAGGGATTGCACCACGCTGTGGTCACGCGTTCTGGACAGCAGCTTGCCCTGGCGAAACCAATACAGGCGCGAATCGCCTGCATGCGCCCAATGTGCCCTGTGTCCAAAAGCATCGATGACCAGACACACGAGCGTGCTGTGCATGTCAGCACTGGGCGAGTCGGGCCGGCGCTGGCGAATCAGGGCCTCATTGGTCTGACGGATCAAATCACCCAACGCCGGCGCGTCTTTGTCGGGCAAGGCCGCAAATCGTGCAATGAATTCTTGCACCGCCAAACGCGAAGCCAGGTCCCCACCGCCGTGCCCACCAGCACCGTCGGCCAGCGCGCAACACAGTTGCGCATCACTGCGCCAATGCCCTGCCGCATCTTCGTTGTAGGGCCGACCGCCGGCTTCGCTCATCAATGCGATGTCCAATGTCAACATCTTCTCAATCCTTGTGGCTCGTTGCACGATCCGGTGTTCTGGCATTCGTCAGACGCTCGAGCTGGGCTTCGTAAGCCTGTACAAACGCACGCCCGAAGAGTTCGTCAAAATTGTCCTGCGCCTCACGGCCGAGTTGGCCAAAGAGTTCCTGAAAGAGCTCCCACAACCGCGCTTTGCGTGACCCTGGAATCAAGCCTGCCAGCCCCGATGTGCGTGAGCTCAGCTGGGACTCCAGGTGCACGGGATCAAAGCGTTGCAAAACACCCTCCAGGGCTGCTTTCATGCCCGCCATCACAGCCAGCTGGTGGGCCTGAAGGTCTTCAAAGGCATCACGCACTGCGGCCGTCGGCGCCATGAAACCCGGTGCGGCGGGTCCCAAGAGCTGCTGCAAGGCGGCAGGCGCAGACGGCGAAAATTTCAGGGGGTTGTTCTCGCGGGCCACGATCATGGTTTGCTCAGCACGCAACTCCCGCTTGAATGCAGCCCGGGCGAGCAGCAGGCCAACGGCCCCAGCCGTAGCTTCATGCAACAACTCCCCCAACAAACGCATGGTGTCTGGCGTCAAGGTTTCCAGCTTCAGGCCCGGTGCCGACAAGCCTTGCAGCAAGGCCTGCAACAGCGCGTCTTGCGCGCCATCTGGACCGAGGCGCTGACCTGCAACCGGTGCAGGCGCATGCTGGGCACCTTCTGCCTGCGCAGCCACCGGCAAAGACCCGGTTTCAAACAGCGCTTCAGGCCGAATGCCTTGTCCACCTGCGCTTGCCGTGGGCCATGGATTTTCCAAAACCGCCCGTGTGCTGGCATCCCACGACAGCACGGCCCCCTGGGGCAAGGCCATATCCTCAGGTGCTGGCGCTTGGCCATCATTTAAAGCCTGCGCTTTGTGCGCACCGCCACCGACAGCGGTGGATGGTGCCAACACATCAGCGACTGCGACACGCGGCATGGGGGTGTTCAGCTCTGAGCCCCCCCGATCCGTGAACGCAGCAGACACCGGCGGCAGCAAGCCCAGTGGGTCCCCCCCCACCGCTGGACCGGCCAGACCAAACATGTCGTCCAGTGAACCGCCAAGCGGGGCTGCGGCACCCCCCAGTTCTGGTCCTGATGCCAAAGGGGCTTGCAAGGACATGGCCGACGAAGCCACTGGCATAGGTTCAGCGAACGGGTCCCAATCGTCTGGAATATGGCCCGGCGAAAGTGCCGCAGGCCCCGCCGGTTCAGGCTTTGGAGGGACCCAGGTTTGCGTGACTGAACGCGCCACCACAGGTTCGCGCGGGGCCTCGGCCAGCCCCATCATCGAGTCTCCGAACACATCGGCAAAGGGCTTGTCCTGCGCCACCGCCTGGCTTTTGGACACAGTCCCCACCCGGATGGTGTAACCGCCCATCTGCAACTCGTCGCCAGGCTTCAGAGAATGCGCTCGCCCTTGGCCCAGGGGCTGGCCGTTGACGATGACCGGATTGCTGCCATTGTCCTCCAGCACATACCCATGGACACCACGAAACGCCACGCGCGCATGCACCCGGGAAATGGCCCGGTCAGGGTCAGGCAGCACAAGCTGGTTGGTATCGGCCCGGCCAATCGTGCCGCCCAGCTCGTCGAACACCGCAGAGGGCCCGGGTATGGGGGCGCCGTTGAGGCTGCATGCGGTCAACTCAATCATCTGTTTGTCTCCTTGGCCATGCTCGGTACCTGACATGCAAGCACCGCCGTGCCGCACAAACCGGCACGGTGCGCGGCACTTTTCTGTTCATGAGGCATTTCAGCGCAAGCCATAAAACCGCCCATCCATCACCGCCACACGCAAGGGCCAGGCAAGCCCAGCCTGCGGCCCCACAGCTGGACGACGTGGCGCGCACAAGGCCGGGCCTCCGTCGGGCCCCAGGCATTCGATCAGTCGCCCCTGCGCCACCAGCCGCATGCGCAAAGTGCCCGCCGTGTGCAGGGCGGGTTTGAGCGGCTGCGCCGAGTGCAAAGCACCAATGTGTGCGGCCAAGCGCTGCGCCAGCACATCCAGGGGCTGTTGGTAGGCGATGGCTTGTTCCTCCAACCTCAAACGGCAAGCCTGCAGCAAAGGGGTGGCATCGCCTCGCATCAAGCCCAAAGCAATGTCTTGTAACCAAATCGCCAGTCCTGGCCTGAGGGCCTCCAAAACCGCCACCGGGGTGTCGGGCGGGCCATGCTGTGGGATGGCGATCACGGGCACGTCCAACCAACGCCAGCGAGGAAACGCGATCGGAAGCTCCACCCGAGCTTCCAGCTGGAGCGGGAACGTGAGCAACTCGCCCGCTGCGGGTGCCCACTCAATCTGGCCCACCGTGCGCGACAAGGCCGGGTCAGCGGCCGAATCCAGCCTGGGCAAAAGCAGCTGCAATCGCACCCAGGCACTGCCGTCGGACAATTCGGCAGGCAGCGCGGCCGAAACCCCGGTGGGCGGCAGCGGGCGCACACCCAGCGTGAGCTGGTTGCTGCCCGCCAAGGCGTATTCATGCACCGCCAGCAAGGCCACCCGCTGGGTGGGGCCAACACGCAGCAAAGGCACACCGTTCATGGCGGCCTCGGCCTCCATGCCCGAGGTTTCCAGACGCAACACCAGCAACCTATCCATCGCCCAAGCTCCAGGTCAGCAGATCCATCTCGGGCAAGAGCTGGACACAGCCACGCTGTTGCCCCGCCACCGGATCCAACACCACAACAGGCAAGCACACGGCCTCCAGGCGAACTTCAGCGAACCATTCGAAGCCGCTGCCCCCATGGGTGTTCGGGCGCAGCCCGGCCCGTCCGAGCACAGCGCCGCTGACGGCCCCGGCGGCCTGCAGCAAGGCGCCACCGGGGGCGGCCAAAGGTGCCAGCTGGGCTTCAAAGGGGAAACGCCAATCGACACTGGCGGCAGCGATGACTTGCTCACCCAGCCTGGGGGCTGTCGCCTCCAGGTGAAGGTCGCCCAACAAGGGCGCACGCCCCGCGCAACGCAACTCCAGCCTGGCCTTTGCACCGCCCCATGCCAGCGTGCCACGGAAAGCCAAATCGATGAGCGCGGCCTGCACATCCAGCCGACCCAGCAAGCGCATGCGAGGTGCCTGGTCCAGTGCGCTGGTGTGCCAGCCCCAGGCCAAGGAGGCCCGGCCCAACAGTTGGCCCCAGCTCGCCTCCAGCGTGGTGGCTTGCAACCCGTCCACATGCGCCCAGGCGTGCGCCAATCGCTTGAGCGCAAGCGACGAGGCGGTGTCCAGCCCCTTGTCCAGTGCCCCGAGCAAGCCAGCGGCATCCTGTGCTTGTCCATCGCGTTCAACACGTGCACGGCTGCCTCCGCCCAGCCAGGTCCGGGCGCTGGCACGGCCATCACTGTCCGGCGTTCCCAGCAAGGCATGCGGCGCAGGCTCTGCACGTTGCCATTCGCTCCACCACTGGCAAGCTGGCCACACGGCCACCAAAGTGCCCATCGGTCCCAGCACCGGGCCTGCATCGCGCAGCCCGCAGACTGCCGCCTCGAGCTTGTGGTACTCGGGTGCAGTTTCTTCAGCCACCCAGGTGCCAGCACCCCAGGCCGGCATCGGTGGCACTCTGGGCAGCAACTCCAGAGCGATGGCACGGCTGTCCTGCCCAGACCAAGTGGACGCACCCAGGGGACCTGTGCACCGAAACGCCGGGTGACGGCCGTGGTCGCAAACCGCATGCGACAAGACGCGCACACGCAAACGCACAGGCGCTCCCACCACGGGCGAGAGCAGGTGCAAGCGCGCAGGCAGCGGGTGTTGCAGATCGAGCCGCCATGGCGCCACAGCGGGCACAGCTTGGCGCGACCAGGCCTCGCCGTCCAAGCTGTAGTGCAAGCGCGGGGGCTGATCGGCCAGGTGCAGCTCCAGCGCTTCCAGATCACAAGCCACCAGCGCCCGCGCCTGCTCGGCATCTGACGCGCTGAGCATCTGGCCATGGCACCCCATGGCCGCAAACACCTCGGTCAAGCGGCGATCCGCCGCCAGCAAGTCCCCCGGCGACAGCCGGGCACTGGCCTGGCGCTCCAGCTCCAGCGCAGAACGGCTCACCAGCTGGTGCACACGCAACCACTCGCCGGCCTGCGTCTGCGACAAAATATCTGCCGCCCAAGAAAAACCCGGCTTTTCATCAAATGCTGGGCCCCATGCGAAACAAAGGTTGACCCAGCGCGCCACCGCGGCAGCGTCTTGAAAACCCCGGCGCAGGCCTTGCTCGACCATGGCCTCCATGAAGGCGGGGTAGCGTTCGCCCAGGCGCTCGGGCATGGCCGGCCACTGACCCGACAAATGCTCACCGAGCTGGCGGACAAAGGCCTGCCAGGCAGCGGCTTCGTCCTGAAGACGGTCGTCAAACAGCATGGCGACAATCCCCGGCGGCGAGAGCGAAAGAGGGCAACAGCATCACAGGTCCTGCTCCGTCAACGGTGTGGCAAGGGGTCTTGCGGCAGCTCGGGATCGGTCGGCGGGTCGGGCATGGCGGGCTTTTTCGGGTTGGCGCCACTGCCACTGCCAGCAGAGCCACCCGAATTGATCTTGACCATGCTGCCGGTGATCGACACGCCCGAAGCGTCGATCACCACCGAATTACCGCCCACCTTGAACGAGAGTTGCGTGCCCGCCTCGATCACCACGTTCATGCCACCCTTGATGTGCACATTCATGCCGGCGTCGGCGGCCATGTTCTGGCCACTTTTGATGTGCAAGTCGGTGCCAGCCTTGAAACCGATCGTGGTGCCGCTTTCAGCCAACAAATCCTTGCCGGTTTTCAAGTTGAGTTTGTCCTGCGAGGCCAGCTGCAGAGCATCCCCCACCTTGAGGTGCAGGTTCTGGCCGTACGCCAGCTTGGCATCTTTGCCCACCGACAAATGCCATTCACCGGCCACTTTTTCGTAGCGGTTTTCCTGCACAGTGCGGTGCTCATTTTTGCTGATGCTGCTCTTCAAAGAGTCTTCGACAAATTCGAGGCGGTCTTTCTGGGCATGCAACAAGACATACTCGCTGCCAGCCTTGTCTTCAAAGCGCAGCTCATTGAATTCGGCAGCGCCGCCCAGTTTGCTGCGGCTTTTCCAGCTGCTGACAGTGGCGTTGGCTGGCAAAGGATACGGCGGCTTGTACTCGGCGTTGTAGACACTGCCGGTGATCAAAGGCCGGTCCGGGTCGCCTTCGAGAAAGTCGACCACCACCTCTTGCCCAATGCGCGGCAGCGACACCATGCCCCAACCCTTGCCTGCGGCGGGAGTGGCCACGCGCACCCAGCATGAGCTGTTGGCATTGCGTTGACCCTGGCGGTCCCAATGGAACTGCACCTTCACCCGTCCATGCTCGTCGGTCAGGATGTCGCCCGCACCGGCATCCCCCACCACCATGGCGGTCTGCGGACCGGCCACGGTGGGCTTGTGCGTCAGACGTGCTGGGCGCAAGGGGGCCATGGCCGGTTGCGCGACAAAGCTGCCAGTCAAGCGGGTGTTCAGCGCCTCGCCAGCCGCATCGGCCGATTCGTGTCCAGTCTGCGCCATGTCGATTTGCACCGACAGCACCGTGTATTCAGCGTTCTGGTCGGCCCGAGGGTGGCCCACCAGGTCCAGCTTGAAACCCGCCGCGATCCAGGGCACATTGCCGCGCCCTTCAAAGCGCGCAGCCCGGCTCTCCCACTCTTCTTTGCGCACGCTGTTGCGGGCTCGCCCGGTGGCTGCGTCCTGAAACCCCCCTGGGTAATCAAACAGACTGCCATTGGCTTCGGCGTGGTCCCAGCGCGCCTGCGCCTCGGGTGTTTCCAGCCGGGTGGATGGGCTCTCGAAATTCCAGTCCGACAAAGCAAATCGCCCCGGCTGGATCTCGTGCGTCATGCGCCATTCAGAAACCGAGACCGTCTCCGCCGCCCGGTCTTCGTCACGCATGAAACGTGCCGCCCCCGCGCCCTGCACTGGGGCCAAGGCACTGGCAGCATCCACCAGCACCAGGGTGTGGCCATTGGCTGAATGTCTGAAGAAATACGAGATGCCCTCGTCTTCGAGCAAGCGGCTGACAAAGTTGAAGTCCGTCTCGCGGTACTGCACGCAATAGGGGCGCACCGGGTAGCGGGCACTGGTCTCGTCAACGAAGTTGGCGCTGTGTTCACCAAACACCGCCTTGACGATCTCCAGCGCCGTCTTGTCCTGAAAAATGCGCAGATTGGACGAACGGGTGAGCAGCCACAACCAAGGCCGCAGTGTCAGGCGGTAGCGGTGGTGGCGTCCCACATTGCCATCGATGCCAAAGGCCGTGCACAGGCCATGCAACCAGCGAGACTGGCCTTGGGCCAACTGCACCGAGACCTTGACCGGTTTGCCCAGCAGGTCATTGGCCGAAATGCGCGCGCTGGTCGACAGCGCGCTGAGCTCGTAGCCAAACGGCTGTGAAACGGCCTCACCGCCTTGCATGGCATGAAAAAACAGGTCATCGCCCGCAGGGGCTTGCAGCGTGATGAGGCATTGAGGGGCAACAGGCATCGGGCTCTTTCTTTAAGGGCGACTTCTAGCCAGTGGCCGTCGCGCACTCACCACATGGCCTTGGACCGCCGCGCCGCCCTCTTGCCGCAGTACGGCTTGTGCCACACCCTCAACCTCAAAACCGGCCTGATCCAGCCAGGCTTGCACGGCATCAAGGCGATGGCTGTAGCGGCCATGGGGATGCAGGCGACAAGGCTGGGCATCGTCTGCTGCCGATGCCTCCACCGTGAAGACCAGCCAACCACCCGGCACCAGCGAGGCCCATGCAGCCTCGGAAAATACTTTGAGATCACCGAAATAGCACAGCGTGTCGGCCGAAACCACCGCCTGCCAAGACAACGGATGGGCTTGCAAAAACACCACCAACTCAGCCTGCTCCAGCGCGTCGTATGCACCGCGCAGCGCGGCGCGCTGCAGCATACCGGCCGACAAGTCCACCCCCACCAGCCGCCGTGCCCAGGGCGCGAGCAACGGCGCGCACAAACCCGTGCCACAGCCCGCGTCCAAAATGTCCAGAGTCTTTGCAGGCGCTCCCGCCAGGTCCGCCAGCGCCTTGCCCACCAGATGAGGGGCTTGGTAACCCAGACTGGCCAGCTTGGCGTCGAAGCTGCCTGCAAAGCCGTCAAAGACCTGTTGGACGTAGGCATCACCAGCGCGCAATGGCACGTCACGACCGCTGCAAGCGCGCCAGTGGTGCAGTGCCAGCGGATCGTTCGGCTCGACCTCCAGCCAGGCCGCATACACCTGCTCGGCTTCGGCCACACACCCATTCAAAGCATAAGCCGCCCCCAGCAGACGGCGCAGTGCGCGGCTGGGGGCTTGGGTCAGCAGGGCCTCGGTGCACACCTGCACGGCTTCCCCAGCGCGGCCAGTGCGCATGTACACATTGGCCAGGTTCACACGTGCATCGCTGAAATCTGGGGCCGCCTCGATCAACGCACGCAGCACGCGCTCGGCAGCGTCCGGGCCCCCCCGGCGACCCAGCAGCACCCCCAGGTTGTTCACCGCGTCCAGCCTGCCGGGATCGAGTTCAATCGCACGGCGGTAGTGCGCCTCGGCCTCGTCCAGACGCTGGCGCTCAATCTCGACATTGCCCAGGTTATTGTGGAACATGGCTTCATCAGGGCGCAAAGCCAGTGCCCGCTGCACATGTTGAGCGGCTTCATCCAGGCGACCTTGCTGTGCATGCAGCAAGCCCATCAGGTGCCAGGCGTCGGGGTGCTCGGGCTCGCAATCCAGCACGGGCTGGTACGCCATGCGTGCCTCATCAAAACGCCCGGCGCGGTGCGCTTGCATCGCAGCAGCCAAGACGTCAGTAGCCATGAGATCTACCGTTGCTTGAATCATGACTCAGGATGGAACAATCGAATGCTCGCGGATGTGTGTTCGCCTCAGATTTGGAATGTAAAACTGGGTGCCACCTCCAGGCAGTTTTCCCTTCCCCCCCCGTTTTTCCTGGCTGTTGTCTCTCTGTGTACTCCCACCCTTATGGATGCGTTCTTGCGCAGAAAATCCACCAAACCAACCGTACACAGGAACAGCAAGTGTGACTGTCATCACATACCTCAATGAACTCCAGTCTTCGCTGATGGCAGAGGTGACACGCACCCACTCGCGAAAGGACACACCTAAATGTTGGGCAATGGCGATCCTTTGCTCAAAACCAGCGTCATTTTTGTAGGGATCGCGTGGGCTCCACCATGCAGGCAGCGCATCACTTCCAGGTGCAGACAAGCTTTCAAAAGTATGCATGCGGTAAAGCCGCATACCGGCTGGAAGTAACTCTTTTGTGGGTAGTCCAAACTGGAGTTGGAACGCGTTACGAACACTGTCTTCCAAACCGTTCCAGTTCATTTCTTCATTCAATGGCATGGTTTATCTTTCTGGATAAAGATTTGCAGATAGGCCTCATCAGAACTCATACTGAAACTCGCCATCGGGCGCAGAGACCTGAACACGCTCGATCACCCGACCTTGCATCAACCGCCCCAAAAATTCTCGGCTGATGTCTGGCAGCATGGTGTTGGTCAAAATCGCGTCGATCATGCGTCCGCCCGATTCACTTTCGGTGCAGCGTGAGACGACCAGCTTGACCACGTCGTCGCCATATTCAAACGGAATCTTGTAGCGCGCCTCCACCCGCTTCTTGATGCGGTCCAGTTGCAGCTTGACGATCTGGCCCAGCATCTCGTCAGAGAGTGGGTAATACGGGATGGCAACCAAGCGCCCCAGCAGCGCGGGCGGAAAGATCTTGAGCAGCGGCTCGCGCAGGGCCTTGGCCATGCCTTCGGGGTCGGGCATGAGTTCGGGGTCTTTGCACAGGCTGGCGATCAGGTCGGTGCCGGCGTTGGTGGTCAGCAAAATGAGCGTGTTCTTGAAGTCGATGAAGCGGCCTTCACCGTCTTCCATGAAGCCTTTGTCAAAGACCTGAAAGAACATTTCGTGCACGTCGGGGTGGGCTTTTTCCACCTCGTCGAGCAGCACCACGCTGTAGGGCTTGCGGCGCACGGCTTCGGTCAGCACACCGCCTTCGCCATAACCCACATAGCCCGGCGGCGCGCCCTTGAGCGTGGAAACGGTGTGCGCCTCCTGATATTCGCTCATGTTGATGGTGATCAGGTTTTGCTCGCCGCCGTACAAGGCCTCGGCCAAGGCCAGCGCGGTCTCGGTCTTGCCCACACCGCTGGTGCCAGCCAGCATGAACACGCCGATCGGTTTGCTGGGGTTGTCCAGGCCAGCGCGGCTGGTCTGGATGCGCTTGGCGATCATCTCCATGGCGTGGTCCTGACCGATCACACGCTGACCCAGGTGCTCGGCCACCTTGAGGATGGTCTCGATTTCGTTGCGCGCCATGCGGCCCACCGGGATGCCGGTCCAGTCGCCCACCACCGCCGCCACGGCCTGGTAGTCCACGGTGGGCAAGATGAGGGGGTTCTCACCCTGCAGTTCGGCCAGCCGGGCCTGCACGTCATGCAGCTGGGCCATCAGGCCCACGCGCTCGGCTTCGTCCACGGCCCCCACGGCGGCTGGGCTCGGGCTTTCGGTCTGGGCTTCGTTTTGTGCTTCGTTTTGTGTTTCGGCCTTCGCCGCTGCTTCCAGTGCGCTGCCTGTCCCTTCGACCGGCTGGATGCCAGCGCGCAGGCGGGCACGCAAACCCAAGAGTTGGTCAACCAGGGTTTTTTCGTCGTTCCAGCGGGTCTCCAACGCAGCCAGGCGCTGGCGTTCGGCAGCCAGTTGTGCATCGGCCTCGGCCTCGCGTTTGGCGGTGTCCACCCCGATGGCTTTTTCGCGGCCGATGATCTCCAGCTCGGTGGTCAGTGCCTCGATGCGTTTGCGGCTGTCGTCCACCTCGGCCGGTACGGCGTGCAGGCTCACGGCCACGCGCGCGCAGGCGGTGTCGAGCAGGCTCACGCTCTTGTCGGGCAGCTGGCGCGCCGGGATGTAGCGGTGGCTGAGCCTGACGGCCGCCTCCAGCGCTTCGTCCAGGATCTGCACCTGGTGGTGTTTTTCCATGGTGCTGGCCACGCCGCGCATCATGAGGATGGCTTTGACTTCGTCAGGCTCGTCCACTTGCACGGTCTGAAAGCGGCGGGTCAGCGCCGGGTCTTTTTCGATGTGCTTTTTGTATTCGGCAAAAGTGGTGGCACCAATGGTGCGCAGCGTGCCGCGTGCCAGGGCCGGCTTGAGCAGGTTGGCCGCGTCGCCCGTACCGGCCGCACCGCCCGCACCCACCAGGGTGTGGGTTTCATCGATGAACAAGATGATCGGCTTGGCGCTGCCCTGCACCTCGTCGATGACGCTGCGCAGGCGCTGCTCGAATTCGCCCTTCATGCTGGCACCGGCCTGCAGCAAGCCCACATCGAGCGCGCGCAGCTCTACATCCTTCAGGCTGGGCGGCACGTCACCGCGCGCGATGCGCTGGGCAAAACCCTCGACCACGGCCGTCTTGCCCACACCGGCTTCGCCCACCAGGATGGGGTTGTTCTGACGTCGGCGCATCAGGATGTCGACCACCTGACGGATCTCGTCATCGCGCCCGACGATAGGATCCATTTTGCCGTTGCGGGCCTGTTCGGTGAGGTCGACTGTGAATTTTTTGAGCGCTTCCTGCTTGCCCATGGCCGCCGGGGCGATGGCGCCGCTGGCCTCTCCTGGTGTGCCCACATCACCGCCCGAGCCATCGCTGGCGCCCAGCCCGTCTTCGGGGCTGCCAGCGCACAGCTTGGGCAGCAGGTCAGACACCTCGGCCTCTTTGAGGCGTTCGAACTGGCGGCTGATGGAGACCAGCGTGGCGCGCAGATTGCGCGTTTTGAGCATGCCCACCAGCAGGTAGCCGCTGCGCACCGCCTGGTCGCCATACAGCAGCGTGCCATAAACCCAACCGCGCTCGATGGCATCGGCAATCGTTTCAGCAATGCCACTGATGCTGGTGGCACCACGCGGCAGGCGGTCCAGCGCGGCCGTCAGGTCTTTGGCCAACACCGACAGGTCGACTTCAAAATGGCGCAGCACGCGGTGCCAGTCGGAGTCGGCTTGTTGCAGCAGTTGCGCCAGCACGTGTTCGAGCTCGACGCTGGGGTTGCCGCGCAGTTTGCAAAACACGGTGGCCCCTTCTACAGCCTTGTAGGTGGAGGCGTTGAGCTTGCCAAAGAGCGCCGCTCGGTTGATTTCTGCCATGGCGGACCTTTCTAGGAAAAAGACGTGGTAAATGTGGTGGACGGCGCCACCGGTGGACGGGGCATCAGGCGCAGTGCAGCGGGCCGGTGCTGCGTTGGTTGGCCAATCCAGCTGGTCCAACCCAGTCGTCCCGTCAGACCCAATCGTGTGCGGGGCACTTGGTCGGCGTCGAGCGCCAATTGCAAGTCCCAGCCAAGTTCGTCACCGACATAGGTGCGCACCAGAGCCTGCACGGGGGGCAGCGCGTTGCCCACGGGCAGCAAGCTCTCAAAGGTCTGCAGGTCGAGAGGCCCGATGTGGATACGCACATGGTGTTGGCGGTCAAACACCGCGCGACCAAGCACAGCACCCGAGCCCAACAGCGCCGTGGCGCGTTGCAAACGCCCCAGAAAACGTCCACCCAAGCGACTGCGCTCAGCGACGGGCAGCGCCATCCATCGACCAGCAAAGGACTCCACCCGGACCGGCCGTCGCAGAAAGCCCGACAACAGGTGCGACAGGCCATATGCGTTGCGCACCTGGCGCGACAAGACACCGGCAAAGGCCAGCCGCGCATGGTCAGGCGCTGCATCGCGCCCACGCCAGGCCGGGCCACCCACACCAATGAGGGCGCCCACAAAATCGGCGAACCTGTCTTCGCTGGGGCGGTCAAGCTGCGCCACCGGTTGCGCCTGCGCCCAGGCGCGGTAAAACAACAAGAGCATGCGGTGGTGGAACACATCGGCAAAGCGCGCCAGCGTCGGGTCTTTGTGGTTCAGCAAGCGCTCTCGTGCTTGCGCAGTCATGTGCAGGGGCAAAGGTCCGTTGGGCCCCCACAGACCCAGAAAACGCACATCCATGCGCGGCAGACCACCGGGCGCATCACGGTCCAGGGCAGCGAGCGCCGAGGGCGCAAAGCCCAGGTCGGGCGTCTGGCCCAAGCGCAAAGGCTCGTCGCTAGGACGCCGCGCGCTGCCCAGACGCGGCAGATGTGCATGCGCGGCCTCGATGTGGCGCAGGGCCACAAAAAAGTCCCAGCGCCAGGGCTCACGGGCAATGGCCGCCAGCAACCCATCGGGTGCTGCGCGGTCGAGGTCTGTGGCGTCGTGGCTCATAAGATGGGCCGCTTGCCGCACCGCGGCTGGCCGCTGAGGATTTCACCACCGGTCGATGCGAACAGCCGCGTCTGGGTGAAGCCATTCATGGACACGTGGCGCGCAAAAAAACGTTCGAGCACGCAACCGAGCAAAAAGGCGCTGGCCCCTTCGAATGCGTGCTCGTCCACCTCCACCCGCACATCGACGCCACGACCAAAGGCGATGGGGCCGGGCATGGGCAGGCGGCGCACCACTGGCTGTACTCGCACCGAACGCAGCCCATCGACCTGGCGCAGGGCCGCTGCGTCGCCAGCAGGCACATACAGGCGCAAGATCTCACGCAAGGCCGCCGCGCCCTGCTGTTCATCGGTATCGGTCAGCGAGAGGTGGTTCAGCGAGAGCTGGTTCAACAGTTTCCAGGCCACGCTGCCTTCGCGGAGGGCTGACTGCGGACGTGAAGGACCGCGCAACACCGCCAGCGCCTTCACTGGGGCGGCCTGCATGGGCACCAGGTCGCCATTGGCCTGACCCACGGGCATCAGCAGGGGCAGGTCACGGTTGGTGCACAGGGCTTGCACCCCCAGCTGCCGCAAGTCGGCCGCATAAGGGGCCTCGCGGGCATCGACCACGGACAAGAACACCTCGGTACCGATGTAAGAAGTGCGCGTGCCTTCGCGTTGCTGGTGTTGCGAAAGCAGACGAGGCAGCCGCGTCATGGTGTAGTACGCATTGTGGCCACGGGGCTCGGTATGAAAAGCGTTATAGAAAGGCAAGAAGCGCCATTCGCTGGCCACACCGGCCGCATAGCCAAGCACCGAGGTGAGCGAGTGGACCTCAAAGTCCATCGGTCGGCTGCGGTCAGGCACGACTTGGAACTCGGGCTCGCCCGGGTTCACATGGATGCGGTCGCAGCGCCGCTCGAGCAAATTGATGGCAGGCACGCAATGCAGCGCCAGACTGCGGGTATCGACCGCCTGCAGCAAACTGGATTCGACGCGAGAAAAAAGCAGCACCACATCCACTTCGGTCTGTTCACCGTGCGCACGCAAGGCGTCACCCAGACCATTGAGTGTGAAGAACAAAAAACGCTGTGGAAAGGCGAAATATTCCTGCAACAAGCGGTAGCCCTCGAAGCCGTGCAAAGTCTGCGGCAGCAGCGCTTGTTCGTCGTCAAATCCCATGGGCTCGACCGCATCACCATCCAGGGCTTCATGCCAGTCGACAGGACGGCGGGTAGGCAACACCAACACATGCAGGCAGGCACCGCAAACGAGTTCATGCAAGCGGTAAGCCATTTCGTCCACCCCGGCACAGTGCAACTGCAGGTCTTGCAATGCCAAGTCGCCAAACGTCAGGTCGGCGGTGCAGCGCAGCCGCAGCCGCAGACCCGAACGCACCTTGCGTGCCTGGGGCAGTCCCGCCATCGGCAGATCGGCCGCGTGCGTGAAGTATTCGGCCTGTGTGATCTCCAGTGGCCACAAGGGCAAATCGTGCGCGGTGCGAAATTCACAGGCTGTGCCGCCGGCCTTGCCGGCCTTGCCGGCCTGTCCCGCCAGCGCACTGCCGCGCACCAGGCACGGCCCTTTGGCCAGGGCCGGGTCGGCCAGATCGGGCCAGGCCTGCGCGATCAGCATGGCCGGCGTAGGGGTCAGGAATTGGGGGTACACGATTTCCAGAAGACGCTGTGTGAAGCGCGGAAATTCGGCATCGATCTTGAGCTGCACACGTCCGGCCAAAAAGGCAAACCCTTCGAGCAGCCGCTCGACATAGGGGTCGGCAACTTCCAAGCCTTCGAGGCCCAGGCGAGAAGCGATCTTGGGGAAAGCCTGCGCAAACTCCGCCCCCATCTCCCGCAGGTGACGCAGTTCTTCGTTGTAGTAACGCAGCAGGCGCGGGTCCATGGTGTTGCAGGGATTGGTGGGTTCAGCGCGCGAGCTCGCGCACGGCCACGCGGCCAGTTTCAAGGTCTATGTCGGTGTGCAGCAACAGCTCCAGCGGCAGTGGCTGAGCCCACAACTGTGCGCTGATGCGCAGGCCAATCTCGTTGTGGTGGTCGACCATGTCTTCGTTGACAATGGCCTGCACCTGCAAGGTCTCGGGCAAGATGCGTGGCTCGTGGTCCAGGATGGCCTGGCGCATGCGCCGCTCCACCTCTTGCGGATCGGTGGTGGACAGGGTCTGACCCGCCAGCGTTGGCACGCCGTAGTTGAGCACCGAATGACGCGCGTGTTCGGCGCCTGCAAAATCAAGATCACTGGGCACTGCGGTGTTGAGAAGCCAAACCATGTCGCGCAGCACCAGTTCACGCAGGCGGTTCCGGTGAATGACACGCGCATCCACCCCTTCCGAACGGGCACCGGGGGCGTCGTCAAACAGGCGATCCAGCAACGAAGGCTGCAAGCGGTCCTGTTGGCGTGGCGGGGACATGGTCATGGCAGGCAATGGCGGGCGTTCAGTCGGCCGTCTGGTGATCGTCTTGAGTCGGCGTGGACCCAGACACATTCATCACCAGTGAGCGCAGATCCATGAGGCCCAGTTCTGTGGCGTCCGTCGTCAAGACGCGCTGGCCCAAGCCCCGGTAGCTGCCTGGTGCCGTTTCCAACCATTCAGTGGCCCTGGACAGCGACAGGGGCGATCCCGCTGCCAGATCGGTGCCCGGGTAGCGCACAGGCAACAAGGCGACCGAGGAGCCCCCGTTGGTGAACTCCAAAGTGGCCGGCATCCACACCGCATCCCGCAGGTCGGCAGGGGCCTCGAGCGTAACCGCGCTCAGGCGCTCAAAAGGCAGCCAGTAGTACTTGCCATTGAGAATGACCTCCAGACAAGGGCCCAGGCGGGTGTCGGCATCGGCCACCCAGCTGAAGGCTTCGCCGTTGATGTGTCCGGCCGTGGTGGGTGCCAGCTGCAGCGATTGTTCTCGCAGCGCCTGCCCGGCTGCAGCGTCACCAACGCCCTCACGCAGCAAGGCCTCGATCAGCAAGGCGGTCCAGGTTTCGGGTTCACCGAACAACAAAGGGGCCTTGCGGCCCGCAAAAACTTCGGTGCGCAGGGC
>JACCDI012068955.1_pt1 | contig 20085 bp, 18 predicted proteins | sample 7442791 | NCBI WGS metagenome assembly JACCDI01 (sample SAMN15323434, study PRJNA562643) | freshwater metagenome | isolation source: river surface water | place: USA:Blue River Watershed | collected 2017-08-15
AAATATGATTCACCAAATTATAGTTCACCAAACAAATTACAAACATATGGTTCATCAAATTATGGTTCACCAAACAATTTACAACCATATGATTCACCAAATTATAGTTCACCAAACAAATTACAAACATATGATTCACCAAATTATAATTCTGATTCATCACGTAAATTATTTAGATCTGATTCACTAAATAATGCAACTAGTTCTTCAAGATCAGTTTCACCAAATAAATTTTTTAAATCGCCACGTAATTTATTTAGATTTGGTTCACCAAGTAATTCAAGATCAGTTTCACCAAGTAATTCAAGATCAGTTTCACCAAGTAAATTATTCAGGTTTATATCACCAAGTAATCAATCGTCAACAAAAAAAAGGAAATCCGACACATCGTCACTAAAGCCAATGCCAAAATTATTTAATGATGATGACGATGAGCCTTTTGTTTTAAACACAATGAAACAATTTGTAGATGATGAATCATTCAGTTTAAATAAATTAAAATATGAAGATGAAAATATTAGATATGCACCTTTAAATGATTTTAGTTATGTACATATTTTATCAAAAAAAGATAGTGATATAATAACATTATTAAAAAACACATTTGAAAATAATTGGGTATTAACAGGATCGGTAGCAATTAAATTATATTTAATAAAATTAAATGTAAATAAATTTTTACCACTAGAAACAACAGATATTGATGCAATATATAAACCAGAAAATTCAAAACTAACCAAAGTTGATTTTAAATGGGTTGGTGATTTTGAAAGAAAACAAGAATTACCTCATCAATCAGTAACATTTGAATTAAAAAATAAAGTTGATAAATCAGTTATAGCATCATTTGATTTATCATGTGAAAGAAAATTACCAAAATTTTATCCTATATTTGGAATAAATGTAATGGATCCCGTAAGATTATTAGAAGATTATTTAGATAATGATAGAGATAAAGATAGACAAAAAATAGAAGCATTAAAAGAGATAAATAATATAATAAAAAGAAATCCAAAATTACTAAATTAAAATTTTTTATTGATTAAAATTTAATTCCATAAAATCTTTGGTCCATTTTAAAGCAAACTGTTTTTTAAATTTTTTCCAATTTTCAACAAATATTTTAGATGTCATAAATTGAGACAATAATTTAATTAATTTTTCTTCCATAACAGTAACTTGAAAATTTAATCTACCACCTGATGTTATTTTAAATGAATCAATATAATTAATTAATGCATCAATATTTATTAAAATATTATTTGATATAATTTGTTCAGAATTATAATTTCTAATAGATTCATCAGTATTTTTTATTCCATTAAATAATTCATCATAATAATATTTCATATCTTTATTATTTGCAAAAAAACTACTTGTTGTTTGTGTTATATTTTGTGATAATTGATTTAAATAAGATATTTGACTGTTAACTGTTGTAGCAAATTGATTCATAGCATTTGTATATGCATTATATATTGATAATGAAATACTTAATGTTCCATAAATACTTAATAAAGTTTTAAATTTTGAACTTTCTGCAATATTTGAATTCCAATAAAAATAATGAATAACTCCAGTTAAAAATAAAAAATAATATTTATTTTCAAAAATAAAATCTATAAATTTTTTAATATCATCCATAATTATATTATATTATATTATATATTATTTTTTTATTATATAATATAATGAATAGTAATCTTGTTATTTGTGGTTATAATCTAAGTACTAAAACATTAATTATTGTTTGTATAATTGTAGTTGTTTTATTTTTATTATTTAAAGGTACAGAAAAATTTACCGAACCAAAAAAAAATTGTTCTGATATAGCACCTGGTAATTGTACATCAGAATTATGTTCAGAACTGTCTTTTTGTAGACCACAAAAAACACAAAATAGTAATAAATGTAATTGTACTGAAAGAAAAAATGATGATTAATAAAATAATTTAATTTCTTGTAAACACAAAAGTATATAATTCTGATAATTCATCAATAAATTTATATCGTGATGATCCACCAAAATGACCTTGTTCAGTTTCCATTCTTATAACTTGAATATTTTTATCTGTTTTATATTCTCTTATTTTAGATAAAAACTTTAATGGTTCCCAATATGGTACTCGTGGATCATGTAACCCACCAGTTAAATACATATTTGGGTATTCTGTATTTTTAATATTTGTATATGGACAATATTGTTTCATATATTCATAATCTTCTTTTTCATTTGGATTACCCCATTGTGTCCATTCTTCTACTGTTAATGGTATTTTAGAATCAGACATTGTATTTAATACATCTATAAACGGTACACCTGGTATTACTGTTTTAAATAAGTCTGGTCTCATTGTAACTGTTGCTCCTATTAATAATCCTCCTGCTGATCTTCCTTCAGTTACTATATTTTTAATACTTGTATATTTTTCATCAATCATATATTCTGCACATCTAATAAAATCTCTAAACGTATTAAGTTTATTTCTCATTTTACCTTGTAAATACCAATCATAACCTAAAAATGATCCACCTCTTACATGTGATATTGCATATAAATAACCTCTATCTAATAAAGGTAATATTTTATATGAAAAAGTTGTATCAACTGTATAACCATATGATCCATAACCATATAAATATAATGGCATTGATCCATCTTGTTTAAACATATCTTTACGATATACTATTGATACAGGTATATGTATATTATCATGTGGTATCCATAATCTTTTACATACATATAAATTTTCATTATAATTTGGTACTATTTGCTCATAAACATTTTTATTTTCTAATGTATCCATATTATAATCAAATAATTTTAATGGTGATGTTAATGATGTAAAACTTATATTTAATATATTTGTATTGTACATACAATTTAATCCTAATTTAATTGTATAAACATAATCAGATTTAATATTTGAATGTTTATAATTAATATATTCATTAAAACTAAATATCTTGTTATCTAAATGTGATAACATTTTTATTGTTCCATTAATAAAACTATACACATTTATATAACTATTTCCATTTATTTTTGAACAAAATACAAAATAATCACTAAACATTTTTATATTATTTATATATACTGATGAATCATATGGTATAAATTCTTCCCATATACTATCTGTTTCCATATTTGATTTTACTATTTTCCAATTGGTTGCATCTTTATTAGTAAGAATATAAAATGTACCAGAATGATGTTCAACTTGATATTTTACACCTTTTTCTATCCCTTTTATTAATTTATATTTCATTGGATCAGTATTTATATCAATATACATTGAATAATTTGTATTATAATCACCTATTGTAATTATTACATATAATTCATCATCTGTTATATCCACATTAACATACAATTCTTCATTATATTCTTTATAAATTAGATTATTCTCATTTGTTTGAATATTATATAACCATAATTCACATAATCTATTTCTTTCATCACCTACTAAATAATATATTAAATTATTATTAGCCCAAAAATATGAACAATATGCTAATTTTGGAATTGGATGAATTATTTTTTGATTTGTTTTTATATCATAACATATAAATTCATATTTTTCACTTCCATCATAATCTACTCCATATGTCATATATTTATCATTTGGTGATGTTGTAAATCCGGTTACATCACATTGATTTTTACCAATTGATAATTCATTTATATCTAACAATATATCTTCTTCATTTGTTTCTGTATTTACACGACAATAAATATTATAATCTTTTCCTTCTTCAAATTTACAATAATATTTATAAATTGAATTTTCATGTTTTCTATATTTATATGTTTCATATGTTTCACGTATATAAGATTTTATTTCATTATATATTTTCTTTTTCATACCAGTGTATGGATCAATTACTGAATTTGTATATTTGTTTTCCATATTTATATGCTCTAATACTTCTTTATTTGTTCTTGTATCATCACGTAACCAATAATAATTATCTTCTATTTCAATTGGAGGATTCATCAAGGTTTCTTTATTGGAACCTCTAAATTCACCTTCTACATTACCAAATTTAACTAGTGATTTTTGTTTTTTTGTCATTGGATGTGTCATACTTATTATACTAAATTTTTATAAATTTGTTTTTCAATTTTTTCTTTATAAGTTATATAATTTTGTATTTATGTACTTAATTCATCAGTTGTATTAAAATTATTGCCATTATTACTATTTCTTTTCATTTACATATAATAATTTACTAAATTGTAATAAATGAATTTGGTAGTTTAATTACTAATGAATACTTATATATTATTCTATTGGATCAACTATATTATTTTAATTGTTGTAAAATCAATACCAATTAATAATATATTTTATGCTTATTACCAATTTAATATAAAAACTGAAAATTCAATATTTTAATTAATATTGATTCAAAATTATGAATAAATATGAACTAATTAATAGTACTTTTAAAGAAAATATGAAAAACATAATAATATTATTGCTAAATTTTAGTGTCATCGCACTTATAATTGGTTTACCTACCTTATGTATGGGGTATAATGAAAATATTGGTATAAATATAAATAGATATATTAAAGTTAATGGTCATATTATTAGTCCATTTCATGCTATATTTAAAAATAAAAATACTTTACTAAATTGTAGATTTTTAACTAGTATACCATGTGGTTTAACTACTACTGCATGTAATAATTATGCAAGAATACATTATCCTATTGGATCAAACATTACACTTTTTTATGATTCTACTATTGGTATTTGTAGAACTACACAATTTGTAAATAATCTTTTTTATGTTGGATGTACATTTTTACTATTATCAATATTATTTAAAATTATAGCTACATATTTAGTAAACAAATATGATATAACTAATTTAATAATTAGTGAAGAACTACACAATATAAAATAAATAAACATGTTTAATTTGACTTTTTTTTAACTGATATTACATTTGATAATTTAAAATTACCTTGTTGTGCCATTAATTTTCTTATATTTTCAATTGATTCATAACTTCCATCTGTATTAATTGGATCCATTACTTTTACTTTTACTATAATTTCTTTATTACATAATATATCAAAATTTAGTAAATTAAAAATATTTTGATTATATTTTAATATAATTGGTTGTACAGGATAGCCTAGTTTAAATGCAGTACTTCTAAATTTACATAACATTTCTGAATGTGATAAAAATCCTTCTGGAAAAATTAATAATTTTTTTTCTTTTGGATATTTATTAAAATATTCTGTTATTATATTATAATTACTTACATTTTTATTTTCATTGATTATTATATTTGGCATTATATTTACTAATGCTTTACCAAATAATGTTGAATTTATAACACGTGATGCAACAAATCCAAAATTATCAGTTGGTCCTAATAAAGAACCAATTACTAATGAATCATGAAAATTAGTATGGTTTGCAATTAAAATTCTTTTATAACTATTATCTAAAAAATTTAATTTTGATTTATTTGATATTTTTACTTTAATATTTAATAATTTTACAATATAGTTATTTAACCAACAAACATATTCTTTATTTAACAAATTAAAATATAATCTAAAACCTAATGACAATATAAATGGCAACGATATAATTACTCTACTAATTCCTCTTAATCTATCAATTATATTAAATTTTGGGATTTCTCGTATAATAGATTTACCATTGATATAATATTGGGAATTTTCATTTATTTCATTTAATGATATTGGTGGTCCACAATGATCTTCACAAATTAAACAATATGTTGAAAAACATGGATGTTTTAAATGTGTTAAATGTCCACATTTTGGAAAAACACAAACTGGTACATTACTTAATGAAAAATACTTTTGACAGCTATAACATTGTATATTTACATCCATATATTAAATATTTATAACTTGAAATTTGTTTTTTCAATTTTTATTTCAATAAGCTTATTTAAAAAAAATTGTTTTTAATAAATTAAATAATCTTATTTGTATTATATGGGTATTTGTAACACTAAAAATAAAATTATTCCACAAAAATTTGTATTAGGAATTATTGATCCTCAAAATGATTTTTTCAAAAATGGTATATTACCTATTAAAAATGCTGAAAAAATTATTTCACCTATTAATAGATTAAGATTTTTATGTCAAAGACATATAGATACTTTTATTACTCAAAATTATTTATTAGAGAATACAATGTTTATGTATTCAAATCAATTACTTAAAAATACAACTGATATAATATATTTTGAAGATTCAATATTTAAAATTAACCATCATTTTGTAAAAGAACATTGTATAGTCAATACTGATGGTTATTTAATACATAATGATATTATACGTTTAAAAAATGATAAAATTTTCACAAAACGTTTATATGCACATAATGCTTTCCATAATACTGAATTAAATAATTGGTTAAAAAATAATAATATTAATAATATTATTTTAGTAGGAATAGGTTTGGACTATTGTATTTATAATACTATTATAGAAGCAACTAAACTTGGTTATACTGTACATTTAATTTTATCATGTCTTAAAGGTTTTTGTGAAAATACTGTATTAAAAGTTATTGAAATTTTATGTACATATCCTAATGTTGTAATTTATCAAAATGTTGATCATTTTTATTTATTAAATTCACATATATTTTACTGAAAAAATTGAAAATAATATTATTTATTTAGATAATATTATTTTATGCCAATAATTAAAACTAATATTTATGATTTTTTATTTACAATAGTTTACGAAAAGTCAAAATTAGAATTACATGCTGTTAAAAATAATAATAATTTTTATGAATTTTATGAATCTTATACTGATAAATATCCTGGTCAACATTATTATTTTTTTTACTTATTTAATGAAATATTTAATAAAAATACACTTGAATTAAAATTAACACTACATATTAACAAATCAGAAAATCTAACTTGTATAATTTCAAAAAATAACCACTTAATTAAAATGTTTAAAATAAATAAAATTGGTAAACACCAAATTGAAAAAACTCTATTTGAAGAAAATATATTAGAACCATCTAATTATTCAAATACTAGTGAAGAATTAAATAAATTTAAAAAACAATATGATGAAGAATTAAATAAATTTAAAAAACAATATGATGAAGAATTAAATAAATTTAAAAATCAAAATGAAATATTAATTAATGATATTAAAATGTTACAAAAAGAAACAGCAGTTTTATTTCAAATTATAAATAATAATAATCATAAAAACAATTCACAATCTTTGTTAAATAAAGTTAAATCTGTAATTACACAAAATAATCAAGTTAAAACTAAATATTGTAATGAATATAGTGATAAAGATATTATTTATAATAATGATGGCATTTCTTGTTCTAATAATGATGATTATTCATGTAATGATGATTGTTCATGTAATGATGAATGTTCATGTAATGATGATTGTTCATGTAATGATGATTGTTCATGTAATGATGATTGTTCATGTAATGTTGATTGTTCATGTAATGATGATTGTTCATGTAATGATGATTATTCATGTAATGATGAATGTTCATGTAATGATGAATGTTCATGTAATGATGATTTTTCTAATAATGATGACATCAAGTCTGAATATAATACAATTGTGATCAGTAAAAATAAATATAAAATGACATCTTTAAATAAAAATGAATTTTATAAAAGAACTAGTAGTAATATAAAAAAGTTTCCACCCTTAACATACAATGATATTATATGTATTCAATCAAATAATATATTAGATACAACATCACTTGAATTTTTATTAGGGTATTTAATATTTTTAGAAAATGTTAAAACAAACTTTACTATTGATAAAATTACAATTGAATTTAATAATACATCTAATAATGTATTTCATTTTATAGATCTTTTAACTAAATATACTAATTATAAAAGCATTGTGTTTGATATATATGCATCACACTATGTAAATATGGTTAATGATATTGATAAATTAAGTGCTTATTGTAAACTTAATTCTATCAAGTTTGCATACCGTTATATATCAAAATCCTAAATTATGATATAAAGAGATAACTTTATAACATGATATATGAATAATAATATTATTAAAAGTAATGATAGAATTGTTGAATTAAATGGTATTGAAATAATTGTGCATGATAATTTTCAAAAAAATAGACGAAATATTATTTGTTATTCGGAAAAACTAGAAAACTACCTTAAAAACAATTCACCCGTAAATAATTATCAAGTAACTGAAATGTTATATACTGAAATGCTTGATGATATTAAATTTGTATCAGTTAAGGGTTTTTATTAATTTATAAAAAATGAAAATTAAATTTTTTAATTATATTTTTATTAAATTATGATTAAAAATATTTATAAAATTGTGAATAATATTCAAATAAATGATAATATTATTGTTGTTAATAAACAATTTACACAAAATCTACATTTGTGGTATAATGATAATGCAGTAATACATGAAATATATAAGTCTTTATTACAATTTGATATTTGTGTTTTACATGAAATTGTTATTTGGAATAATATAGGAAAAACTGGTCAAACAATGTATGTTGTACCAGTAAATTATGGCCTACAACCTAAAACCAGTTACTTAAATGAAGAATTATATTATAATACACAAATTCTAAATTGTAAAAATGATATTTTTGCTATACCAATTGTTATTTATAATAATAATGACACTGCTCACGAAAATATTTTAATTATTTATAAAAATATAGATAAAAAAATAATTGTTGAATGGTTTGAACCATTTGGTTATATAACTCACCAAGATAATTTTTTTGAAATTAAACATTTATTAAATAATTTATTTGTATATGATAATAATGTAAAATCACAAGATGATATACATATATTTTTTGTATCACATACATATTTATTACAAGAACAAGTTGTATTTACTAAATATAGTAAAAGTTGTTGTATATTTTGTATTTGGTATACAATTTTGCGTATATTAAATTCCAACACTAATTCACAAATTATATGTAAAAATATGGAACTATATTTAAAAAATAATCCAACAAATACAATAGAAAAAATAATTTTATCATTTATCAATTTAATAAATATTACACAAACTGGTATAATTAATAGTAAAAAAAATATAAATAAACAATTACTTGATTTATTTTTATAAAATTGATTTTCTAATTATTTAAACTTATAGAAATTTATAAATATAATAATTTTATATCAATAAAAATAATAATCAGATTGATATTTTAGATACTTCAATATTAATTAATTATAATAAAGCATCATTTGATAAATTATTACGTGAAGAAAAATAAAGTTAATAATTTACAATTACTAATCAAAAAAATTGATGATTATAAACTTTAGTAATATGTAATTTATATTATGGATAAAAAGAGATCTTTTGATATTATCGGAAAAAAAGAATCATTTAATATAGAAAATACAAATGATTATATTTATATGGTAGAAACTAATAGAGGGTTAAAAATAAGTCTATGGTATGAAGAATCTTTTGATACTTATATTGCATACATTCCTAATTTTACAGAAAATAATTTACAAATATTTTTTAGAAATGCTTTTAACTATGTTAAAGATTATTCATATGATTTAAAACATGATGGTTATAGATCAGTGATATGTACAATAAAACATAAAACTAATTTTTTTGAAATGGTATATTATTTAGAATTAAAACTAGTTTTTTATGAAACAGATATAATATATTTTAATTTTGATGGTTTAGATAAATATCATTTGAATAAGTTTATTACAGAACTTAAACAACGACATAAAGAAATAGTTGAAGAAGAAACTAGTAATAAAATTATAACTCTTAAAAATACTTTACAAAGTTTAGAATTAGAAATTAAACAAAAAACACCTATTATAAAAGAAATAAATAATTTATCTGTTAAAAAATATATGCTTAAAGATAAAATAGTAGAGTTAGAAAAAATAATTACAAACAATAAAAAAATCTTAGATCAATTATTAATTTCAGAAAATAAAATTAAAGATAATATTGCCTCATTATTAGAACAAAAAAAAGACTTAAATATCAAAGATAATCAAGAGGTAATATCTAACGATGAATACATATTTAGTATTTCTCACAATGAAAAAATATTACAACTTAAATATTTTGATAAAAATACATATAATATTTATGATTCAATAATAACTGACTTTGCAACAAATATAAATTCTCTTACACAATGTTATAAATTATTTACTTATGCAATGAAAACTATTGATAATTGTAATATTACATTTACATATAATACAAATGATGATACATATGATTGTATGGTAATATGTAAAACAGAATTAAATGAAATTCGTTATAATACAATAATGCGAAAATGTAATGATAATTTTTATATAAATGTAATAAAAAATTTAAAAGAAAAATAATATATTTATAAATAAAAATTGAAATTTTATTATTTTAATTACATTTATTATTTATTTATGAAAAATATATTTATTCATAATAATTATAAATTTGTTATTATTCAAAATAAAAATGATATTACAATTACAATTTTGGATAATATTAGAAATATGTTATTCGAAATGACTAGATATAGTGATATTCTAGTATATGATACAAGTACATACACCATGCCTAAATATAGCGAAATACAACCACATTATACAATTTATAATTTATTAACAAAAACATTAATTGATAAAGAATGTAGTATTAGTATTAGTAATGATGATATAAAATTATGTTGTTTAATAAAATATTATAAACTACAAATTATGTTATTATTATATCAAGTTGATTTATCTACTATAAATAAACACATTAATGAAAATATTAATGAAAATAATACCATAACAAAAAAAAGACCATTTTCTGTTATAAGTTAAACACAATATATATTAAAAAATTGAACAATAAATTATTTTATGATAAACTATATTAGTATGATAAAATTGTATAATTATGAAGACTATACCTTTTATATTGATAATATTGATGATAATACTATTTCAATTTCAGCATATAATATAAAAAAAAATAAATATTATACATGTTATAAACATGATTATAATTCATATTTACCATCTTTTGATATGTTTAGTAGAATATTAAATTATGCTCTTACTAAGCAAGAAGATAAAAATTGTTATATAATAATTAATGAAAATATAGATAATTTATATTGTACAATTATATATCAAACTGAATTTGTTACATTAGATGATGTATTTACATTATATCTTACAAATAAAAATATTAATTTACTAAAACAAAATGAACAAACTGAACAAAATGATGAAATAGATAAAATAGATAGATTAGATGAATTAGATGAATTAGATGAATACAAAGATAAATTAATAAAAGCTAATAAAGAATTAGATGAACAAATTGATGATATAAAATTAATAAATATACAATTAAAAGAAAGATATACACAATTAGAAGAATATAAAGATAAATTAATAAAAGTTAACAAAGAATTAGAAAAAACTAATAAAGAATTAGATGAACAAATTGATGATATAAAATTAATAAATATACAATTAAAAGAAAGATATACACAATTAGAAGATGTAATTATTGATTTAGAAGTAAATAATAAAGAGTTTGATATAAAAACTTCACAAATATTACAATATAATAATCAATTAGATGAAGAAACTAACCAAATAATAAAAGTTGATAAACAAAAATTTATGTATGAAGTATTAAGTTTAGGAAAACCATGTGAATTAACTAATATGAAATTACATAAATATATAACTAGACATATAAATAATATAGTAAATGATACTAAAGAGTTTATTGTGGATTTCACTAGTGAGGAATTTGATAAAACAATAGTTGAATATATGATAACAAATAAAGGTAAAACATTTATTAAAATTGATTGTTGTACATATCCTAATAAATATTATTATAAAGATTATAAAATTATAAATATAAATAATGAGTTAATACAATTGATTAAAAATTCAATTGATGTATTTATTAGAACATAAAACTGTATAAAAAAATATTTTTTTATAGACAATTATTTTTCACGAGCTCTCTCTCTCTCCATAAAAGTGAAAGTGAACTTCACTTTTAATAATGAATAAGTTGGACGATTTCACTTTTAATTTCCGAGTGAAGTTTGATTTTTTTATGATGTTAAATTAATATTTTTATATTTTTTTAATAAAAACATAATGTAATATTACTATAATTATTTAACATGATGATGTACTGTAAATACCAAGTACAGTGTAATTAAAACGTACTGTTAAAATAGTTATGATGAATATAATTTTATAATTTTATTTAATAATTAAAGTGAACAAAATGAACTTCACTTTATAATTAACAATAGTACTGATGAATATTTAAAGTGATAAATGAATTAATATAATATTTTTCATAACAACATATAAAAATATCGCGTACTTATTTTTAATATAAACGTACTTGATATGTACTTAAAAGTGAACTTTTTATAAAAATATCTAATATAATTATAATGAATGATAAAAAATACATGTGTACTTTATGTGATAAACATTATGCTAGTGCGAGTAGCTTATGGAATCATAATACAAAATTTCATAATAAAAATAGCGTACAAACAATACATAATAGTAAATCAATAAAAAAATCTGACAATAATAAAAAATATAATTGTTCTATATGTAATAAATCATTTAAATCACGACAAAATAAATGGGATCATGAACAGACCTGTAAAAATAAAAATAATAAATATGAAATACTTGAAGAAAAACATAATCAACTTGAAAAACAATTTATAGAATTGAAAGCAGAATTAGAAAAAACTAAAACTATTAATTCTATGACAAATAGTAATAATAATAATAATAATAATACTAATATTAATAATGGTACTATTATTAATAATATTGTAAAATTTGGGGATTTATCATATGATGCAATATTTAATGACAAACAAATTAAAAATATACTTGAACATAAACATAAAGCATTAGAACAATCTATTATACAAACTCATTTTAATGATAAATTACCTGAATTAAAAAATATTTTTATTACTAATTTACGTGATAATTTAGCACATATTTTTGATGGTAAAGATATTTCTGCAATTACTAAAAGTGAAGCTATTACAACACTAATTGAAATGCACTCTTCCGAACTTTCTAATGCATTAGAAAAATATAGAGATAAAATAACAAAAACTGATGCAGATAAAGTAGAAGAAATGTTAAATGATTTAGCATCTGATGAAAAATTTATTGATGAAAATCAAAATAAAACTTATCCAAATCGTACAGCATATAAAGGCGAACAAATAAAATTATTAGTTTATAATAAATCTGATTTAGAACAATTTAAAAAATTATTAAATGGAATAAATAAAAGATTTAATTTAGAGATTGATATTGATATTACACCAACAGATGAAGATGTATAAAAATTAATAATTTATATCACTGATTAATAATTTATTTTTTGGTTTAAAAATTAAATTATTAATTTCGCTATCATCTGAATCACTAGAATCATCAAGTAATAATTTATTTTTTGGTTTAAAAATTAAATTATTAATTTCGTTATCATCTGAATCACTACTAGAAACACTATTTGAATCACTATTTGAATCACTTGAATCACTATTTGAATCACTTGAATCACTTGAATCACTATTTGAATCACTATTTGAATCACTTGAATCACTTGAATCACTATTTGAATCACTTAAATCACTATTTGAATCACTTAAATCACTTAAATCACTATTTGAATCACTTGAATCACTTAAATCACTATTTGAATCACTTAAATCACTTAAATCACTATTTGAATCACTTAAATCACTTAAATCACTATTTGAATCACTTGAATCACTATTTGAATCACTTAAATCACTTAAATCACTTAAATCACTATTTGAATTACTATTTGAATAATTAATTAATAATTTATTTTTTGGTGTACAAATTAGATTGTTAATTTTGTTATCATATGATACACTGATTAAATCATTATTATTAGTAGATTTATCTAAAATGTTAGTAGGAGTATTATATAATTGAAAATATTTATCAATATGAAGAATTATTGTATTTATAATATTCATAAAAATATAATTATATATTAAAATAATTTTATTTCAATTTTTATTATTTTGTAGAAATTAAAATAAAAATTATAAATATATATTATGAGTATAATAAAAATAGTTGATAACTTTTATTTAGGATTGTATAGTGACATAAATAATTCTAATACAGTTGTAGTAATTAATGTATCATATGAATGTAAAAAATATATAGAAAATGTAATATATTTAAATTATCCATTTTATGACATACCAACAGAAAATTTATATGAAAAGTTTACTGAAATAACAAATTTAATAAATTATTATATAAAATCTAATAAAACAGTTTATATACATTGTTCAGCAAATAATAGTAGATCTATTACATTTATAATTGCATATTTGATTAAATTTATGAATTATAGTTTTAATACAGCTTATGATTATTTATTTAATATAATAGATGTTTATATAAATATTGGATTTATAAATCAACTTATTAAATATGAAAAAGACATAACAGGTAAAACTACATTAGATTTTGATAAAATTGCAATAAATTATATTTGTTATACAACAGATACTGTATCAAAAGATAAAATAAAATTACTTTATTATGAATGTAATAAAGATATCAATTTAATAATGAAACGTTTAATTTAGTTTAGTTTTAGATTCATCAATTAATTCATAAGTTAATTTTAAATTATAGTTTTTATATGATAATTTATTCATATCATAATTTAATTTTACTAAAATATTTTGTAAAAATAAATTATTTTTACTTGAATAATTATATGTATTAATAAAATTTGGTGGATCTTGAAAAAATACTGATATATCAACGGCATCGCTTAAACTATTAATTTTACCATATATTATATTAACAATATCTGCATCTTTGAGTAAAAAAGGTTTAATAATAATATGTTTATTATCTGAATTAATTTTATTAATAATATTTTGTTGTACATTTTTATTATAATGTTGTAAAAATGTATAGTCGCTATGTAAATAATTACAAATTGTAGGTGTCTTTATAATTAAATATGATGTAATAAATTCCATATATTTATCGGGATATTTATCATATAATACCCAATGATCTTCAAAATTTAAATAATAAGAAATATCTAGATTTTCTTCGGGTGTTATATCAATATATATTTTATTTTTATATTCTTTTTCAAGATTTTTTAAAGTAGCAATATCATTTTTATTAGTATTAAAATTCATGTAAAATAATTTTACATATTGATAATGTGTTGGTGCTAAATTATAAATAGTATCAAATAAAAATTGTTTATCATTATTCATTTTATTTAATATGAGGTGTTCTATCTGATAATCAAGTATTAATGATTTTTTAAGTTCGGATAAACTGAGTAACATAATAAATCGAATTTTATCTTCACGTGTAGGATAATGTGTTACATAGCCAAAAATATTTTTAACTAAATAATTATTGTTTAGTTCAGTTTTACCATAACTAGTTAATATATTATCTATTTCTATTTCTGTTTTTGTGTCAAAATTAAATACATCTTTTAAACAAGTTAAAAAACTATAATTTAATAAATATTCAAGTGATAATGTAAATATTGGTTTGCCTAAAAGTGTATCAATTTTATTTTTATGTGTGGGGTTTTGTATTATATAACCAAAAAAATTTTTTTTTAAATAAAAAAGTTCAAGCTCCCTTTTTGCATAATTTGATAACATATTATCTATTTCTTCTGATTTAGTATAAATATCCTTTATTTTTAATTCTTCAATCAAATTCCTATATAAATATGAAACTAATTTTTTTTTATTTTCTTGATCAATGGTATTAAAAGTATTATCAACAAATATTCTAATATAATCTTTTTTATATTGATCTTCATATAATTTTTTAAATGTTTCTTCCACCTCAAATGGATAAATATATGGATATTTAATTTTTTTTATTAATTTAGTTGGCATATTTTCTTTTATCCAAGATATCAAATTTTCTGGGATTTGAAATTGTTTAATAAAATTAATTAATGTAGTTCTTTCTGTTAATTTTATAATTTTATCAAAATTATAATCTGTATTTGTATTTGTATTATTTAAATATGAAAAAAAATCAATTACCATTAAAATTGTCATATTATTTTCAAATTCTTGCCTTTTTAAATTATTAGATATATCAACAGTTAAATAACTATCATCAAAAATACTTTGATCAACATAATAATTATTAGTATCTAAAAGTTCAATATATTTTATTATTTTTTCCATAAAATAAATATATTAATATAATATATATATTAATCAATTTTTATGTATACTAGTTTGTTCATATCATAATTAAATTTATATAACATTTTAATTAAAATATCATTATATACATATAAATTCTCAAGATAACTTAATTGTAAAAATGATGGTGGTATTTGTCTAAATATTTCTACATCAACCAAATCATTAAGTGTATGTATTTTATAAAATCTATCATAATTATTATTTTTCATAATTTTATTAATTAAATTTTGTTTGACATTATTATTATAATTTTGTAAAAATGAATAATCATTATTATTATAATCACAAAATGAATAATCTCTTGTTAATAATGAGAACTTGATAAATTCTAAATATAATTCTTGATTCATACTAAAAAACAACCAATGATCATCAAAGTTTAAATAATATGATTTTTCTTTATATAATTCTAGATTATGTATATCCTTTAATAATTTTTGTTTCTTCATATAATCCAAATTTAAATTTGAAAAATATAATTTAATATGATTATATTGTTCAACATTAAGATTAATAATACATTTATGTAAAAAATGTTTATCTGAAATAATTTTATTTTTAAACAATTTATATATTCTATTTTTAGAATATATTGGTTTAATTTGTTTTTGAAAACAATTTATAGTTAATGATAATAAATAGTCTTTTTTATTTTGAAGTGTGGGTTTTTGTTTAGTAAAACCAAAAAAATTTTTTACAGTATATTTTTTTTTAATTGCATCTTTAGCTCTCCATAATAACATATCATCAATTTCTTGTTCTGTTTTTAAATCTAAATTTAATAATTGCAATGGTTTATCATAGTATGAAAATAAAAAATCGCACAAATCATTTTTATCTTTTTCATTTAATAAATTATAACCTTCATTAACAAATAATTTAATTAAATCCAATTCATAACATTTTTCAGATGATTCAAATGGTACAGTTATATTTTTAGAGTCAAATGTGTATTTAACATAATGTTTTAATTTATTTGGCATATTCTCTTTAATCCATAATATTACATAATCTGGTATATATAATTGTTGTATAAAATTAATTAAATTATCTCGCGTTATTAAATCGTAAAAATTATCATCTAAATTATTATCAAAATCTTTTTCAAATAGTCGAATTAACATTAAAATAGATAAATTATTTTCAAATTGTTGTTTTGTAATATCTGTCATAAAATTCTAAAATATATTTAAGCAATATATTTTTCAATTTTTTATATTAGACTGTTAAAATTTTATATTCATTTTTATTTTTGTTAATAACAAAAAGTGGTTTTTGATTTACATCACCAATATATACATTATTTTTAACATCTTTAACTGTTTTTATAATTGTATTTTTTAATTCGATCCATTTATTATTTTTTACTGTCCAAATATTTCCATTATTACCAACTTTATATGTATTTTCATCATAAAATGTAGCACTAACTGGTGGACTTTTTCTTTTAATATCATTTCTAATTTGTAATTTAGAAAAAACTTTTTTTATATTTTTAGCAACAATATTACTAACTAATGGACTAAAACATAATTTTTCATTATTATCTATAATTAATTTTAAAAAATTAAATTCTTGTTCCCAATATTTATCAATTATACCATAATCTATAAAATTAAAAATTTGTGGTTGTGTCATGTCAAAAACTGTAATTGGTAAATGTGCATATTTTAAGTCAACATTATATTGTTTTTTTATAAAATTCCAACAATCTGTATGTAAAAATACTCCATATGAATCAACATACTCATCGCTATATGTTTGATTAATATATTTCTTATTGTTTTTATCTTTAAATACAATATTACAATATATTTCTGAACAACCATGAACAATTTTATTATCTGCACATAAAAATGTACATTTATTTAACCATTTAGTATTTTTAATAACTTCATTAAGTTTATTTATTATTTTAGTAGGGTTTTTTTTATATTGTTCATAAATAGGTTTAAAATATTTTTTAAAATATTTATTTCCTTTATTTTTTTCATACATATCAATATCTTTTAATAAATCTTGTACCATGTAAGTTGAACTATGACATGTATTACCACATAAAAAACAAAATATATCCCAACATCCCATATAATATATTTAGATTTTTTTATTTACAATAAGATAAGATAATCCTACTACACCAATAAATGTAAATGTACAGTATATTAAAAATATTTTTGAATATTTTTGATTACAATATAGTTGTGGTATTGTTTTAATTTTAGTTTGACATTTTGGACATTTACCAGAGTGTGTACTATCTTCAATCCATAATTTATATGTTGAACTTTCAAATATTCCATTACATATACTACAACAATAATAATATTCACCATTTTTAATTAAATCTAATGTTATCTCACACTCATTCTTATTATTTAATGGTTTATTTATAGAATTTAGTTTTTCTATAAAATTTATGATTGGATGTACCACATCTTTAATTTGTTTATTATATAGTTGTATTAATCTTAATGTTTGGTTTACATTATTTAAGGGTTCTGGTATATTGATAAATTCTGGCAATAATAGGTTATTTTCAATATTTAAGGGTTCTGGTATATTGATAAATTCTGGCAATAATAGGTTATTTTCAATATTATTTTGATTATTTTGATTATTTTGATTATTTTGATTATTTTGATTATTTTGATTATTTTGATTATTTTGATTATTTTGATTATTTTGATTATTTTGATTTTCATATTTTCCATTATATAGTTCTAAATAATCTGAATATTGTAACATAAAATATGAATTCATATTTATTATTGCTACATGGTTTTGGTTATGTTTAATTGCATATTTATTATAGTTATGCAAATTTATGTTAAACTGATCAATATTGTTTGGAATATTATTTACTAAATTATTGAACTCGTCTAACGTTAATTTCTGATTTATCTCTAAGTTTTTTTCAATTTCTTTTTCTAAATAATTATTACACTGTAATATATAATTATAAAAATATGTATTAAGAAGTATTTTATTTTGATCACAACTTTTAATATCATATAACGTGTATGTTATAGTAATAGGTACATCTTTATCATGATCGTGCTCAATAATTATTTTACTATTATTGGTTAATTTATAATAATTTTCTGGTTGATAATCGGAAATCATATTATGTTCTAAATAATACAAAAAATAATCATTACTAATATAATATTTTTCAGGATCATTGTACATATCAATAATATGATAATCATCTATTTTAATATTTTTTAATTTTACTGGTGATTTTATATATAAAGTTTTTAAACTAGTATTACTAAAATTAGGTACAAGTTCTGTTTTTGGTGAAATATTATAAGGTATTTCTATAAATCTATTAATTAACCATTCATGACTTGTATTACTAAACCTTCTTTTTTCGCTATCATCCATTACTATAAAATACTTTAATAAAATTTCTATTTCTTCATTATTATTTTTTTCAAAATATAAAACTAAATTATAATTACATTTATCGAGTAATGTATTTACAAATGCATATTGAGATATAGGAATTTCTAAATAAGTATCATCTTTAGAAATAATATCTTTTTGTAAATTTGTATTTAAAATTTTTAACATGTCAATAGATAATGAATTAATTAATATTGTATTTGGTATTTGTAATAATGTGTCTATTGTATGATTATTATTTTCATTATTTGTGTCTATTGTATGATTATTATTTTCATTATTTGTGTCTATTGTATGATTATTATTTTCATTATTTGTGTCT
>JACCDI011560644.1_pt1 | contig 20080 bp, 19 predicted proteins | sample 7442791 | NCBI WGS metagenome assembly JACCDI01 (sample SAMN15323434, study PRJNA562643) | freshwater metagenome | isolation source: river surface water | place: USA:Blue River Watershed | collected 2017-08-15
AAGTGTAAGTATAACTATACGTCTAAAATTAAAATTTTCCCTTTTCTTTAGAAAATTTTATATGACAATTTTTCAGTTATCCCATATTCTCCACATACTTTTTGTGTAATAATTTTTTCTCTAAATTCTCACCATTTTTTGATTCTTTTTGTGCGATTATACCATCCGCAGATGTTGCTGCGAATACATCCATAACTCCGTGAAATGTATCAATCTTAGCAGGAAATGTCATTCCATCAGGTCCAAATCGATTTTTAACGATGTGAATACGACCTGTGTTTGATAACTTATCTTTAGTCTTTCTACTAACACTCATAATGAAGTCAGCCGTTTGTACTTTCTTATAAGAATCACCAACCGAATCAGCTTGAATAACTTCGTGGTCAATAGCTGCTCTATTGGTTTGGGTTGCTGTCCAAATTGGAATTTGATGTTCACCACTTAATCCTCTCAACTCTTCATAGATTCCACCCAATTCAGCGTACAACCCATCTCTATTACTACCACTCTTTAATAAATCGGCGTAATCAATGATAATTAAATCTGGTGCAAATCCAATTTGCTTTAACTTTTCAATATGAGCTGCAAGAGTTTTAGAAGATGCGAACTGTGGTGGATAGTACTTAATACGAACTCTGCCCGGCGTACCTTTAATCTTTCTGATAATCTCATCCTTTCGTTCTTTATGTTCCGATGTTTGGATTCCAGTCAAAATTGTAGTGTATCTTTGTCCTACATAACTTTCAGATAATTCCAAAGAGTAATGTAAAACATTTTTACCTTTTTGTAATGCCGAACAAGCTATCTTCGATAAGAACCAACTCTTACCAATACCAGATGGCGCCATTACAACTCCCAATTCACCTGGTCCTAATCCACCATCCATTAATTCATCAATGACTTCCCATCCTGTGGATACTGAATTGCGTTTAACATCTTCCATAATAAGTTCAAACTCATCAATGTAATCCAAACCCAAATCATTTTCTACACCCACTTTGGATGCTGCCATCATTGTATCTATAATCTTATCGTAGTTACCTGCTTTAAGAAGGTCTACGGATTTTAGAAGAGCATCTTTAACTTTTTGATTTTTAGCGAATGTAAGATATTCTTTCTTTACATAGGGTAAATCATTTGATTCAATTTGTAGATAAACATTTTTTAATTGGTCAACTACCGTTTGCTTTAATGCTTTATCTTCAATACTTCCAACTTTAATTTTGAACACTTCCATTGTAGGAACTGCACGGAATTCGTTGAAGTAATTTTGTACTTCATCTACAATCCATTGGTTTGCTTGTGATTCAAAAAATGCCGGTTTAGTGATTTCAGTTACCTGTTCAAGAAACTTAACATCCGTTATAAGAGAAGCAACAACTTTTGATTGATACGATTGTCCATATTTTACCAATGTATCTACTGCTTCCATTATGCTTCAGCTTTTTGTTTCTTTAATTGTTTTTTTGATTTAACTCTTTCAACCTGGTCGGTTGCTTGGTCGGTAGCTTGGTCGTTCTTTGGTTTACGAGTTGCTGCTTTCCATTCTGATTTTGGAATAAATTTCCAATATCCACCTTTTACTCTTTCATCCGCATCAATATCAGATACTCTACGGATTTCATCCAATTCGTAACCTTTAGCTACTTTAATACACTTAATACACTTCATACTTTTTGTCCATGTTTAATTTAAAAATTATTTTACTACCATTAAGATTTCCGATTCTCTTAATAGAATATATTTGTTACCACCAATTTTAATTTCTACTCCCTGATGATATGGAGGAAGAATCACTTCATCACCCGGTTCAACATTCATTGGTACTAATGTGCCACCTTGTGTATAAACGCCAGGTCCTACCGATTCTACTTTTGCTCTTTTTACATCTTCTTGCTTTACTGAATCCGGAATAATAATTCCACCAGCTGTTTGTGTAACTTCTGCTTCTAATTCTGTTAGGAGTACTCTATCTCCTAATGGTTTTGCTAATCTTTCTGCCATTTGTTTAAAATTTTGCTATGTGAGAAAATGTGGATTGTAACCAGTCCGTAACATTTGGAAAAGAATCCAATATACGAGTTTTCAATCCAATTTTTAAAAATTCCTGCTTACTGAATTTATCCGTTGGTTCATTGTATCTATCCATAATTTTCATACGAAGATTACCACTAAATGTTGGTTCGGATAATTGCATCAATTTACGATTTCTTTTTAATATTTCCAAATTATTTTCAAATAAATCGTGTGCTTTTGTTTTCTTTGGTTGTTCTTTAATATATTCCAACAAAGATTCCGTAGTCTGCGTTTCTTCTTCTGCTAATATTGGGAATGATTTAATAATCGTTTTTAATCCCAAACCACTAATACCTTCTACATTATCGGATTTATCACCATCAATCATTCTGAAATTGATAAAGTTATGTGGATGAATTCCAAATTCTTCTACAACTTCATCAATATTGTAAACTTTCTTTTTAGATGGAGAATATACACTCACATCTTTGTTTACTAATTGTAAAAAGTCCTTATCGGTACTCATTATAATAACTTTTTCATTTTCCTGCTTCAATTGAGTAGCGATATATGCAATAACATCATCAGCTTCAATTCCATCGTAAATCATAATAGAAACGGGTAGAGCTGAAAGTAACTCACCTAATCCAAGCATTTGTCTTTTCATAGATGCGCTTTCTTCTTCAGGATTCATTTCAACCGAAGCGGCACGATTCAATCTCATTTTGATTTTATTCTTACCTCTTTCGGATTTGTATCCTGAATATATGTCCTTTCTGCTTTGTGAACCCCCTTTACCATCGAATACTACGATTACTCTTGTAGGGTTTAATGTACGGATGGCGTAGCCGATACTTTTTAAAGTACCGACTATTCCTCCAATGTGGTCACCATTATCATTAAGATTTGGTGCAGTTGACCAGGAACGAATGAATGTGTTTAATCCATCAATTACTAAAGTTTTCGAATTACGATGTAAATCACCGAAACCTTTATGTTCCTCATCTATTTGTTTTAGTATATCTAAATACTTTTTGTTAATCTGACTCATTGCCTTCATCCGTTGTTATTTCAACTTCCTCTGATGCTGATGTTTTGTATTGTAATATAGTTGCTTCACAAATCCTACGATAGATTTGGTCTTTCAATTCTTCGTTTTCTAACATTTTTGCGAAATCTTTAGATTGAAATTTCATAATCTCACCCGTATCGATATCAGTATATTCGTACCAAGCACCTGCTTGCTTAACGATTTTACCATCTTTCATTACGGATAACCAACCTCCGTAGTTATCAATACCTCTATCAAAGAAGATATCGAAATCTGCGTGTCGTAATGGTGGTCCCATACGATTTTTAATAACCTGGCAACGAACTTTAATACCTACGATTTTATCACCGGCTTTAAGTTGTCCCATATTTTTCAAACGAACTCTAACAGAAGCATGGAATGCAAGTGCTTTACCACCCGATGTTGTCCACGGGTCACCAAACATTGCGTTCATCTTTTGTCTTAATTGGTTTGTAAAAATTAAAGCGATGGATTGTCTACCAATCATATTGGTAATCTTTCTCATTGCTTTAGAGATGATAATTGCTTTATCAGTTGCGTAACCATCTTTATCATAATCAGCTTCCAACTCTTTTTTAGTTGATGCGGCTGCTACTGAATCGACTACGATTGTAACTAATCTATCCTTATCACCTTTACGAACTTGCTCAATAATTGTTTCACATGCTTCAAAGATACCTTCAACAGTATCAACTGAAACATATAGGAGTTTTGAGATATCTACTCCAATTGCTTCCAAAAATTCTCTACTAACTGCGGTTTCGGTATCAATCAATACTGCAACACCACCTTTGCGTTGTGTTTCAGCAAGGAGATGGGCGGAGAGCAAAGATTTTCCACTTTGCTCTAAACCCGTAATCTCACTAATACGTCCTACTGGCAATCCACCATAAGGGCGATTTGAGATTGCTACATCCAACATTGCGTTACCCGTAGATAACCAGTCTTTAACATTTGTAGGGGCATCGCCTCCTTCATCTGTCAGGAAGTATGCAATCTTACCATCCTTATTTTGTTTGTTTAGAGAATCGGCAAGTAAACCTGCTAAATCTTCTTCTCTTTTTGCCATTGTAACTTTTTAATTTTAGTTGTTGAATAAATCATCGAATGCCGATGCTACATCATCTTTTGGTGCTGCTGCTTTAGGAGCTTCTGCTTTTGGAGCCGGAGTTTCCCAAGGTAAATCACCAAATTCTTGTGTACCACCTAAATCAGCTGATGGTTGTTTTGGTGTTGCTTTTGGTGCTTCCAATGCTTCATTTACAGGGTTACCTGCGCCGTTAGCTGCTGCTGTTGGATTTAACCAATTTTCTAATACACCTTTTAATTCATCATAAGATAATTCCTGATATAATTCAGTAATTTCTTTTTGAGAATCTAACAATTGTTGTACTTGTCCAGCATCATCTAAAATTTTAGAAGTTGCAGGTTTAACTCTAATTGTTGTTGTTGGATAAGCTGCATTTGATTCTTCAGCTGAAACTACTTCCAATACGATATCTCTACCTGTAATTGGGTCAGTAATATCTCCGTAATCCGGGTCAGCGATGTAACCTAAAATGTCCTGATAAACAGTCTTACCAAATCCCCAAAACTTAACACCTTCGTTTTCTTTACCTCTTACGATAACAGGTGCGAAAGTTCTTAATTTTGGCTCCATCTTCTTACCTGCTTTCCAATCATCAGTATCACCTGTACGCTTAAGTTTTTCTGCAAACTCTACGATAGGGTCAGGTCTACCAAATGACATTGGAGATAAGTAAGTTTTGTTGTTAATGTTGTAGTGAAAATACAATTCAATAAAAGGATTATCTTTGTTGAATTTGTAAGGTACTAAACGGATTTGAGATTTTCCGTTTGCTGGCTTCCAGATTGAGTCAGACTTTTTTGTGTTGTTTTGTAAAGAGCTAAATCTCTTTAGTGCTAATGAAATGTCCATTGCTTTTTTGTTTTAAGTTTTAAAAAATTGTTTAAGTTTTAAGGTTTTATATCGATATTTCCCTATATCTAAATATAACCTTTTTGGTTTTTGTTGTAACAAATATACAACTATTTTTTGGATTTTCCAAATTTATTTTGCCCATTTTCCTCTTTGTACTAATTGAGCGATAATACCATATACTGATAAATCTTCATATGTATCTTGAATGGATTCACCCACCTCATCAGGTTGTCCTAATACCACCAATTGCTTCAATCTTTGAACCTTATCATTGATTCTAAACCAAAGACCTGTAAGTGATAGTTTTACATCCTCTTTACTTTGTAGTGCAGTTCCTACGGAAATATTACCTGGTCCGTAGTTTCGTTGCTTCTTACAAAATGTTTCATACATTTCTGCTTGAATTTTTTTGAATTCATCCATCATTTCGGGATATACCCTTTCGCAATGCTCTCGTGCTGTTTCTTCTGTCATATAACTTATTTTTTTAAATTCCATTTACGCTCTAACATTTCGTAATATTGTTTGTGCTTTCTACCATTGTAAAGAAAATACACTAAATGGATATCAATCCAAAATTCGATTTTTTTCAGTAACTTTTTCATTTGATTTATTTATTTTGTTTTTAAGTTTTAAAGCTAATGCACATGATTCATACTCTTCATATTCAACGAGAGTTTGAATATTCTCATCCAACAAATCTACGAATTCTTTACTATCAATTGAAAGTGTGATAACAATCATATTCTTTATTATCACATTAGCGAAATCAACCTTTTTCTTTTTTCTACGAACACCAAAGTTTATACCATCAATGATGGCTTTAGATATTTCCATTCGATGTGTTTCGAAAATATCAGATGGGTCGTTTGCGTGAATTTGAATAGGTTTATATCTACTTTGTTTCATATTACAAATATAGGAAAATAAAACTACTTTTCCAAATCATTTGTATTAAAACTTTTAAAAACTTTTGTAGGTATTTTTTTGTATCCTATATTTGATGTAGTGATTATGCAATTTCTGAATTCTTCCCATTCAATCATATAAGAATTATCTAACATACCACCCGTTTTGGATTTAACTACTTCATTCAAAGCGTTAATTGTATAGATTGTATTTGATTGTTTCTTTCTATGTACTAATATAGTTTTCCATTCAGATGGAATTGCCGATGAACCTTTACCTACATTAAATGTAATAAAGGCTTCTTCTGGTTTCATTTTACTTTCTAAAATGAAAACATTTGGATTAGTTAAAGTATAGTTTGCTAATACAAAGCTAACCGATTTATCTAAATCTTCCTTTGTCGTAAACAGGCAAAGTAGTTGTGTATTCATTATTTTTTATTTCTTTTATTTGAGTTTCTCTGACCTACAGACTTCTTTAAACATCCTCTTAAATTTCTACCAAATCCAGTAGCAATTTTTTTAGATGAACCAGCTTGTCTCCAAGTGTCACTTGCTAAATATGTTCTCGTTTTACCATCACTTCCTATTAAATATACCGCATCCGAATCTGCATCTACTTTTACATTCTTTCTTAAATGTTCATTTAATGCTGCTCTTCCTTTTGGCGAATCAATTTCTCCTTTAAATCCTGAAAGTCGTGCCATACATCCTCTAACATCGGATGGAATACATCCTACGCCTCCCATTTCAATTTGAACTGAATTATCATAATTAGTTACATATGTATCAATATGTAATGATTTTAAAGTACCAGCTACATAAGTTTCAACAGCTGGTCCGTTTGTTCCTACTTGACCTGGTTTTGTTCCATCAGCTTTATGTAATGCTGCAATAAATCCTTTATGTACACCCTCTAATCCAGCAGCATGTTCTGCTTTTCTATCAGCTAACATTTTCATTGTTGAACTTTTTAGTATAGCATCTATTTCTTTAGGAGAATAAATTCCTTTGAATTTTTCTGATATTTGTTTAGCGTTCATTCCTGATTCAGCTTTTGCAAATATACTTTGTGCTAACTGACCTTGCTTTAATATAAATTTTGTAAAGTTACCTGATAATTTGGATATATCTGTATTTTTATCAGATGCTATTTTCATTGCTAATCCAATTACTTCTTGTGGTTTTGCTGCTTTATATTTAGCTTCCCATTTATCTCCATATTCTTTTTTATACCAATCTTTAATAACTTTATCATTTTTTAAAGATGTGTAATATTCATCTTTAACATCGGTTTCATTTCTAGATGGTAATCTACCTGCTAATGAAGTAACTAATGCTACATCTTTAATTTCGGAATATCCACTTTTTGCAATATTATCATTATCGGCAGAACCAGCAAGTGCTACATTTTGTGCTTTTTCTATTGATTTAGCTGCTTGTGGATTTAATTTTGCTTCCTTTGCAGCTTCTGCATAATTTTGAATTCTTTTTTGTGGAGTTGTATTATTTTGTGGGTCATCCAACTCATCACTTTTTTTATTTGAAATATGGAATATAGAAGTAAGACCTTTATCATTAGTATAAACTAAATAGGTATCATGATATCCTTTAAATTTATCCCAAACTTTTAATTGATTTTGATAATGTTCTTTTTCTTCTGGTGTTTTTGCATTTTTCAGTCCATCAACTAAAAGTTGTTTTGAAGCACCATCGGTAACAGCGTTTGCTTTCATAACTCTACCATTACCTTTTTTCCTGTTCCAATCGGCAGGTCCATTATTTACTAAAGAATACGATGAATAGAAAGATGCTTTCATCCAACTTTCCATATCTTCTTTCTTTTTAAATTTGGTTTTAGCTACATTTGTTTTCGAAAATGCTGGTAGATTTTGTTTAATATATAAATCTGCTTCAGCTTTCATAGCCATAGCTAACGCATAATCAGGACTTCCATCTTCTCTGTAATATCCAAATTTATCGGAAATATTTTCCAATTCCTTTATAAGTGCTGTTTTGGCTCTTTTATCAGTACCATCCATTACACTTCTTACATTTGCAAATTGAGCTTTGTACTCATTGGATTCTCTGACTTCTTTTGGATTATATCTTCCTTGAATTAAATCACTTTGAGCTTCAACACATAAAGTTTCACCCGTAGATGCTACCGGTCCACCTGCACCGGCCATTACCTTATCTAACATTTTACTCTTTTCATCGTTAGCCATTACATCCAAAGCACTCATCAATTGAGCTGAATTTTTAGCTTCAACTACTGCTCTTTGTAATTTATTATTAGGGTCGTAAGTTCCTTCGGGGTTTTCTTCAGAATCAGTTGATGTAGTTTTAGTTGGAGTAGTAGTTGGTGTGGTTGGTTTTTCTGCTGATGTTGTAAAATCAGAACCACTTAATTTTTTACCTACTGGCTTTTCTTCATCATCAGGCCCAGCATCAACCATATCAATATCGCTCATCTTATGTCCTGCTTTTTGGAACATACCTCTTGCTATATTGTAAGCTTGAGATTTTTTATCGTATCCTAATGCAGATGCAACTGTTACTTCTCTATCCGTATCAGGGTTTACAAAAGTAGTAGCTAATGTTTTATCTATTGATTGTTTTGCTTCATTTAAATAAGAAAAATACACTCTTGCTTTATTTGCAAGATGAGCGGCATCTGATACACCACTCTCTCTTAAAATATCGATTAAATGATTAATATGAGATTCTTTGTTTAAATCGGGTATTCCACCCTCTACTCTGTAACTTAACTCTGATAAGATTTCTTCAAAATTTGGAATCATTCTTTATTGCGTGTTTATTCCTATATAATTATATGATATAAATATAATTTTTTATTCTATTCCAACTAAATTATCGTAATTAGTTCCCTCTTCAACTTTGACAGGGAATCCACCTACCTCCATAATCCCTTTCACCTCATTCAAAACCCAATCCCTTTCAATAGGATGTGTATCTATAAGGAACGCATCATATGTGTACAAAATCATTTTACTCATCTTACCATTCAGTAAATCCAACACTTTCTGAATCTTCATATAGTTCACTTCAGTTTCCAACGCCTGTAACAAATAGTTGAATACCTTTTGTTCAGTCGCTCCTTCGATTTTTGAGAAATGGATTTCCCTCTTATAAAGAGGAGTCGTTAAACGACCGGAAATTACGAACTTTTGGTATAGTTCCCTAATGTACCCCTCTACCTTTTGAAAGAATGGAATCTTACGGGCATTATCATCTAACCCCCCATAAAGATAAGTAAATGTTACCTTCTTTGATGTTTCGTAATCACATCCATATAAGTCGGCAAGGTGTTGGTGAGCCGTAACCCCTTTAGGAAATTCGTATCCAACCAATTTGGCAATCAATCTAATGTGGTATGACTCGTAATCGAATTGAATCAATGTACCATTTGGATTTCTACTAACGAAGCACCCCCTACTCCCATCCGATTTGTTTAAGGCAGAGTAGTTAATGTTTAAGTGTCGATTTGAAGGTCTACCCGTAATGGTATATGGATTGTATTGAGTAAACACTAATCCCCTTTTGATGTAATCTTTGGAAAGGCTAAAACTATCAATAAATTTTTCTTCTTCGACTTTCACCCCAGCCCCCTCCAGCCTCCCAAGTGTTCGGATTGCTGATGAATATGTGATTGATGATTGGGTAATCGTATTTGTTACAGGCATTGCTTTTAACACCTCATACCACTTCATTAGAGGAATACAATCATTCAACTCTTTATAATCGATTCTATACCCCTTATATACCGATTCAGCGAACTCATTGAATATGAATGGTTTACCATATTGTTCAAAGTATATCCATTCATAATCAAGTCCTTTTGTTGCTACATATCTATTTCCTAATACTATTGTATTTTCTGAAACCAATGTATCAATCGGAAACTTCTCAATCTTTTTTGCATCTATATGATTGATATTGATTATACCATCATTTCCATCGTTCAATCTATAATAGATAAACGATATACGATTCATAAATGGATGTGCTTTGTGAGAACTCCATACGGGTACTATCAAATCAATTGTTGGGTTTGATTTGACAAAAAAATGTAGGGCAGATTTAGTTTCTATTAAATTCATACCCTACAAATATACGAAAAATATTTATTATTTCAAAATTATTCTCCCCAATGTTTTTCACGAAGTTCGTAAATATCAATTGGCTGTCTTTTCATATGACTACCCTGATTGAAATATGCACCTTGCTTTAAATATCCTCCTAAAAAGTTTCTTCTAAATCTATTTGAATTATTTGGTTCTGAACCATGTACACAATGTGAGTGCAATAATACCACTTGTCCTTTTCTCAAATAACCTTCCACTTTACGGAAATCATGTCCTTCTGGCATTACACAAGGTTTACCTCTTTCATTTCTCCAAAATGATGGATTTGTTTTTGTTCTTTCCTCATCCACTTCAATTGGCAATGTTGGTAATCTATGAGAACCTTCATAATTCCAAACTGCTCCGTTTTCAGGATCGTGGTTATCTAATGCTAATGCGGTGTTAATAATCTCATTGTGTCCACATCCCGTATAAAATGCGTTTTGATGCATATCTCTACCCAATTGTCCTGGTGGTTTAAAATATGCCCAAGTCTGCATTCCGTGGATTTTACCTTCCATTAAAAATTCACACGCCTCTACTAATTTAGGGTGTACAAATAATTTTTCTAATTTTGGTGATAATTTATGTGGATATGCAAACGGGTCCCACTCTCCCCAAGGTTTACCATCATCCGTTGTAGTACCGATTCGTGCTACTCTCAATGTATCTAATTCTGCATTAATTTCATCACATTCATCTTCGGTTAATAATTCTAATACTGTAAATCCTTTGTATCTCCAATCAAATGTCATTTGTTGGATTTCAAGGTCTGTAAGATGTTTTAAATTTGCCATAACTTAATTTATTTGTATATAAATATATATAAGATTTATTTGTAAAACTGAAGAATGTTTGGTAAATATAATCCGATATTTTTTAGTTTATTACTAGCATTTGCGATACAAGTTATATTAGCTGCTCTTACTCCAATATCATCAACGCTACCATCTTGTTTGTAAGTAGTATCAATTGGTCCTTTTATTCTCCACTTTAATTCAACCAAATTCCATAATGTATTTTCAAATAATTCATCATAAGTTTCATATGATATTTCAAAAATATATCCATTAAAATCGCTTGCTCTTTGTGCAAAATATCTTCTAATAAAACCAATTGTATAATCCGAATCTTTTGGAATAGGAACTATTGTTACTGGTAATTTTATTTCAAATTTTTCTAAATTTGTAGCAACATTTGTATACATTATTTTATTTTTTTATTATTCTAAAACTAGCTTCTATTGTAGTTTTCCAACCATCATTATTTATAGAATGGGATGTATTTGTAATTTGAAATACACCTATTTTATTATACATTTCAGGTACACCATCTATTTTAAAATACTCACCACAACTTAACCCCGATAATCCATCGATTGTTAAACTCACATCAATTGGAGTTAATGTACTTTTTTCTTTAATTTCCGATGAAACTATACCATGTACAACATCAACATTATTAAAAATTAATAATTTTAATTTTTTACCATCGGCTGATTTGAATTTTGTAGTTTGTTTATCTATTACCTCCGCTAAATTACTTGGTTCATTTTTCTTTGGTTCTTCTTTTGGTACAACTACTCCTCTATCCTGTGCATCTTTAAATGTAGTTTTAAGAGCTTCTAAATCTATAACATTTATTGAATACCAACCATCAGCATTACCAAACATAGAATTATCATAACTTCGATATGCATCCGATGGTAGTTCTATTTTTTTTCTATCTTCTTTTTTAACTCCATTGAATGCCTGTGTTAAAAATCTTTGTGCATTAAATACAGTTCTACCGGCAACCAAATTACTCATTTCAAAATTAAAAGTAAATTCTTTAACATTTGATTTTACAGAATTTACTTTAAATCTATAAATAGGAGATTCGGGCGATTCGCCAAATGATTTTACATCAATAATTGTTGCAGCTCCTCCTGTTACAACTGGTCCGTATATTAATCTATATAATCCATATGAATTAGAATTTAATATATCTAAAACACCTTTTAAAAAATCAATTCTTGTATAAGATTTTTTCCAAATTTGTAAAATTGTATCCCACTTTAAAAAAACATTTAAAGCATTTCCATTTATTAAATCTCCGTTAGGTTCATTTATAGTAATTGTTTTATTACCAATTGGTAATGTTAATGGTATTGGTTCTACAACTGAATATCCATTTACCAACCCTTCTGTTATTTTGCCAGGGTCTAATACTATTGTAATTCCATCTTTATCTCCGGTGAAACTAGGTAACTTTGCACTTGGAAAAATTAAATCAGGCGATGATGATATTAATTTATTATGTATTCTAAATGGTATACATTCTATATCTTTAGTCCCCGATTTATAAGTTGGTAATGGGAATTCAAAATCTTGTCTATTAAAATTTCCATCCTTATAAAGCATATAATTCATTAATATTTTTAATATAAATCGTAAACTTATATATGCATCACTTGATGCTGCTTCATCTTTTTTATCCGTATTTACTTTTCCCCAATTAAAAAATTCCTTTTCAGGTGATTCTAATTTTTTTTCTTTTATTATATTTGATAATACATCATAATTCAATCCAAGTTTAGCTGCCATTTCCAATAACCATTGTCCGTATGGTTTTGTAGTATCAATTGGTTGATTTTCATTTACACTAACTTTTTCGGTTGTATTTGCTGGGATGGCTAATGTCATTTGGTTTCCTTGTGATATTTCTATCATAACCGTATATGTACCATTATCTATTTCAAATGAAAAATCGGTAACTTTACCAGCAACTAAATCGTATGTACCTCTAGATGATTCAACATTGGACATATAATCTCTAAAAGTTGAATCATTTACTCTATAATATTTTGAAAAATTTTCTTTAAATGTTTTATACGAGCGTTTATCTACAATAGCAGAAGTTACATTATCAAATGGATTAGGTCTACCCGCATCTTTTGATGGTGAATATTTTTTTCTACTTAAAATATTATTTCCAAATTCCAATAAAACATTCATACCAGGTTTACAAAAAAACAATTCAAACATTTCATATTGTTTTAATGAAAAACATCGTACATTTACTTTAGCAACTTTTAGTGTATTATTTGCACCATCGGTATCAATTTCAACAGATTCGATAATTGGTGTTGAAATTCGCATATTTGTTTCACCTTCAACTTCAATTGGTTTACCATTGAAATCATATCCAACAATAGTTTTATTTAATTGATAATTAGATGCAGCATCTAAATTATTTCTAATAATACAACCTGAATATTGTAAAGTTGCGTTAGATTCATCTGCTATTAAATTTTCATAATCTTGAGCAGCATTTTGGGAATTACTAGGTACTTTTGTTTTTAAAATTTTTGCACCAGATGTCATTATAACCCAAGGCATTTTTAAATTGGCATCGATAGTATTTTTTTCTCTATCTTCCAATACTTCTTTTGCCCAATCTTTAATAGGAGCTAGGTATGGAAACATAACTTATTTATTTATTTTTTGTAAATCGTTTAAAATAGCACCGATATCGGATGGTATTCGTAATTGTCTACCAGCTTCTACATAAAAAGTTGCATCATTTATATTATTAGCAGTTGCTATTATCCACCATTTTCTCATATCATTATAATATTTTTGTGCTAACAAATCTAACCTATCACCTGCTTCTGAAATGATATATAAATCATTATCTGTTGGTTTTACTTTTGGATAAATTGTAGATTCCAAATATTGCTTTTTCGTTTCATTTAATTTTAAAACTTTATTATATGCGTATCTATCTGCCATTTTATTTATTTTAAGATTTAACCGAAGGTGTTTTTATATATTGAGAACCATCTGAATTATTACCATCAAAGTCATATTTGTACATTTTTGTACCTTCATCTATTTTATGGTTTTCAATTATTCGCATTCCAAAACTAACATTTATTACATTCGGATATATTGTATTATCTTTACCATCTTCCATATTAATATTAAAATTAGTCCAAGTTGTATTATCATCTATACTAAATGATAAAGTATCTACTATACCTAATAAATTTTTATACATTCCCGTTATAGTCAAATGTAATAAATTTGGAGAAAAATGCAATGGTTCATATCCAACTCCGGGATATTGTATAGCCGTTAATTCATCAAATGGAAATACTAATGATTTTAAAAAGTTTATTTTTTTAATCATTATGTTTTTTTCTTCATTTGTTGTATAATATAATTTTAATTCAAATTTTAAACTACGCTCTACTCCATTATATTTGTATATTTTATAGGGAGAACCAACATATTTAAAATCAGTCCATTCCGGCGTAATATCTTCTGATATACCTGTAATTGTTCCTACGAATGGTATGACTTCATTTGTACCATATTTTTTAAATCCTATCCATGCTTGATTTGCAAATTGGTGTTCTTTTAATTTTTCTTCAAATTTAGTTAATGTATCGAATTTTTCGGTTTTCAATATGTCTGCGTTGGCTGCATCCCAAGTAGTATGCTTATTGGGTTCTCTTTCTTTTATAGCACTTCTATACCAAATATCTCCCTCCTGTGTATAAACAGGAAACCAACCTTTTGTATCACCTTTTGAAGAAAATTTATGAGTTTCGGTCAATGGTTTTCCACCAATATCTAATCTAGTGTATCTAGTACCATATCCTTTACCGGCTTCGTTTCTTTCTTTTAATTTGTTTTTTAAGTCATTTCCTTTATTTTTCTTACCACCTACACTATTTAAAGCATCTTTTGCTAAATTCATAGCCATATCCATTGGAGAAGAAGCTCCTTGCTTATAAGCAGCAAATAATGATGCGGGAGATGGGTTATCTTTTACATAATATGGTGTATCAGGTGTTACGGCATCTCTTAATTGTTGTCTTGTTTTAAATAAAGAAATTGGTTTAGATAAGAATCCATCTGATTTAAAAATAGTATCGGTTGGTCTATTTGCCGAACCTCCTAATGCACCTCCAATTTGACCTCCAATTAAATCAGCCAATGCGTTTGGTGATGAAGCAAGTAATGCAGCACCTCTTGGTGGATTGATTAATCCCAATGAATCTATACGAATCTTTTCCGATTTTCCGTATAATTCTGATTTTCTACTTTTAAAAAGTTCTTGAAGTGTTGCCATTTATAGTGTACTATTTACTATAAATATTCTTTAATAAAATTTATGATTGGTTTACTATCCAACAGTAGTTTTACTTCCTCTACTGATTGGAGTGATGCTTGTTGCGTTTGTACCAAGTGTATTAGATTCATATCTTTCAACCGCAGTTGCTATGGTTTTACCATCAATTTTAACAACAGTGCCACCTTCATATGTTGCTCTAGTCAATGCTTCGATTCTACGAGTCAATTCTTTCATTGCTAAAGTATTTGTATTTAAAACTTTTATTTGTTGTAATGAAGCGGCTGTGTTATTGGCAGTTTGTTCAGTTCTTGTAACAACTTTTTCCAAATTGCCACTCATATAAGTCATCTTATCTTGTGTCCATTTACTAGAACCTGCTAATGCAGCTACTATTGATTTGGTACCAGATTCTCCCAATTCAACTTTTCCACTATAATTATCTCCAACGGTTGCTACTGAAGTTTTTGCAGCTGCACTTGCTTTTACAGAAGTATCTGCACCTTTTCCTCCAGGAGCAGCAGGTGCGGCGGCTGTTGGTTGTGCTGCTTTTGTATCTGCCATTTTTGCAGGGGATAATCCTAATTTTTTACCTATCCAAGTATCTGCAAATGCGTTATATCCTTTCATCAATAAATTTATAAATCCAGCTATACCCTCTGCTACTAATCCTACCAATTTTAATGGCCATATGACAGCCCACCCCAATACTTTACCAACTCCACTCAATACGGACCCCATACCACCATCTCCAAATCCTAATTTTTTTGCTAAACTAGCAAATAAATCTCTAATAGGTGCTAATGAATCCGATAACCCAGTAAATGCATTTGTTACTGATGTCCAAACTTCATTAAATGTTGACATGATTCCTGAAAATACATCTCCAACTCCTTGTGCTATACCAGGTGCATTTTCATTTAACCAACCTCCGACACTATCTCCCAAAAATCCACCAATCATACCACCCAATGGACCACCAAATGCCATACCCAATGCAGTACCAGCGGCAGCTAAACCACCTTGTACTAATCCCGCACCCATTTTATCGGTTGTTCTAACTTCAGTTTCTCCCTCTCTAACCTTATCAAAGTTTTGATAACCTTGAACTGCTCCAGCCCCAGCTGCTAATAGTGAACCACCAATTTTAGCTCCTCTAGTCATACCACCCATTTGATTATTTGCTTTAGCATCAGCTACTGCTTTATTTGATACAAATCGTTTTGTGGTTGGGTCTATATATCTACCAGCTGCATTTTTTGTATATTTGGTTTCGTTCCATAAGGCGTTTCCACCTTGACCAGGTTTCGGTCCCATTAACATATCTTTGAATCCCGATAATCCACCTTTGAATAAAGGACCTGCTGCCAATGATAATATTCCACTTATTAAACCAAATATTGCAGTTGTTAATCCAAGGGTGGCATCTTTTAATGCTTCTTGTTGTGTTAAAGTATTTTTTAAATCCTTTATACCACCCGTATTTTTCATTATAGCATCTTGCAATTGTTGTTGCTCCTGCGTATCTAATTCAGACATTTTAATTGCCGTATCAGATGAAATCATTGCATTAGTTGCTTCCAATGTTGCTTGTGCGGATACAGTTCTATTTAAAAATGATTTATTACCTGCAGTTGCATTACCGGTTGCCGTACTAACATTTTTACCCGTATTTTGATTTACCTTTGATAAGGTAGCTAAATCCATACCAGTAGTTTGTTGCAACATTTGTTGTTGGAACATATCCATTTTAGCAGGGTCTAATCCTTGTGCTTTCAATGCTTCCAATGCTTTATCAGTATTACCTGCCGCAAATTGTGCCCTTACTTCAGAAAGGTCTACATTTTTACCTAACATTGCAGATAGTTGCATTTCCGATTTGATACTATCTTTGTAGTTCAATACCATACTTTGTCCAGCTTTTGCAACTTCATTAAAACTAACACCCATTGATTTGGCAAATATAACTTGCTTTGCCAATGCTGATGTGCTTTTAATTTGGTAACCCAACATATCTTTAGATGCGTTTGCCATTTCAGCAACTACCCCACCCAAATTAACATTGGCTTGTTCAGACATTGCTCTCAACCCTTCTTGCATATTGAGTGCAGTATCCGCAGTTAATCCATCCATACGCATATATGATTCATTGATGGATGCTATACTTTCTTCCGATTGACCTGTTCGAGAAGCCATAATAGCCATATCAGCTCCTATCTTTGCCGTTGGCATTTGGCCGGTTGCATCAGCGGCCGCTGTCATACCAGATGCTATTTTATCAGCACTAATACCTGCCATTTGTAATTGAGCTGCACCATATCCTACTCCACCAATTTTATTACCAAATAATGCAGTTTTAGAAGCAGCTTGAAAAGAAGCGGCGGCTTGCCTCATCGATGCGTTGAATTGAGCCATAGCCTTTTCAACTACAAAGTTTCTTCCACCAAGTGCTCCTTGTGCTATTTTCTTTTCTAATACATCAATTTTACCTGTTGTACCAATAATATCTTTATCAAAACTAGCAGTAGTACCAACTTTATCACCAATCATACCCATATTGTATGCTAATGCACCCAATGCTGCCCCTAATGAAAATAAAGCTAAACTTAATCCTTTACCACCTTGAGCCGCAGTTTTTATTACATTGGATAATTCGGAAACAGCAGGAACTCCGGATGATGCAATTTGGTCTAAACCGGTATTCATTCCTTGAAGTACTTGCTCACTTTTTTCAGCTGCTTTGTAAAAAGACTCCATCTCTTTTTTGGATGCAGTCATTATTTTGAATAAATCTTTACCAGCTTCAGTACTTTGGTCAATTTTAGATATTGCCTCATCTAAATTTTCGTAAGATTCTTTTATTAACTGATTATACTCTGATTGAGTAGTTTTTTGTTGCATCAATTTTTTACCTGCAACTGTTATGTTAGTATTTAAATTTTTGTATGCATCAGCCGAATTGATTACTTGCTTTTTTAAATTTTGCTGGTCATCACCCAATTGAGCAGTTATTTGACCAACAGTATTTAATGTAGTAGCAACTGAATCTATATGGCTATTCATAGCTTCGAATAGCTTATTATCTTTACCTACTTGAACTCCTAAACTTCTCAATGCCGATGCAAATTCATCTGCATCTGCTATTGATTCTTTTAATAGTTTTTTTCTTTTATTTTCGGTTTCGTATAATCTAGAAAGAGCTTTTTGTTCAGCTTTATAAGAAGCTTGTCTTTGTTCAGCTTGTTTCTGAATTTCTTTTGCTGCTTTTAGTTGGTCTTTAGCTTCTTCAGTTAATTGCCTTTTTAACTTTAATTCCTTTTCATATTTTTCTACAATTTCATCAGCTTGTCTTAAAATAGCTTCATTACTTGCTATTTCTTCTCTTTTGGATTTGACAACGGCTTCCTGCTGTGCAATTTCAGCACTCTTACCACTCTTTGAAACAGAACTATTTGTCTTAGCCATTATAAGTTAGATTTATGAATTAAACATCCTTTAATCCATATTTTTTAATCATAGTATCGACCTTTGAAGTATCTAATCCGTACTTTTTCAAAGTTTGCTGTTGTAATCGCATATTAGCGGATAACTTATCATCGTAATCTTTCCAAACATCAGCTAAATTAGGGTCAGCTTTTCTCAATCTTTGTAACCACTCGGACTCGTTTCCATCGGCTTTAGCTTGAAAAAAACTTTTAAAAAAATTAATTAAACCGGCTTCTTTTACTAATATTCGTTTAGACATAGTTTTTTATATTATAATACTATTATAAATATCATTTTCTTCGAGTTTTAGAAGAATTGGAAGAATTTTTTGATTTAGCCGCTTCGATGGTTTCATTTTCTTCTTCCTTTGCTTTAAGAAGTTCTCTCCAATAGAAATCTCGTAACTTAATAGGCATGTAGTATATATCATTCCAAGTGAAACCACCATTGGAGAAATATACCATCTGAAAAATCTTCTGATGTAATATGACAGAGTAATTAGTCGGCAGGATAAAAAAAGTCAACCCCAAATGGGATTCGGAGAGCCTCCTTCTCACCGGTCAATGGAGATTCATATTCAAATGTTAAATCCAAATCTGGCGTAATAGAAGCCATATATTTTCGTAATGCTTTAGAATCACCTGCTAATAATCTATTTGATACAAAATTACTGATATGTCCTAAATCTCTATTACCATCTACTTCTACTATAATTCTTCTGTATCTTGTTGTAATTTCATTACCCTGCTTTAATGTTTTTTCAGATGCATCTATATCTTTATTGATTAAAAGTTCATCAGCATGTGTAAGAAATTTAAATTTAATTTGAGATTTTGAAACAGGTAAAGTAAAATCGTATTCATTTTTTCTATTTAAAATACTTTCATCTATTTCTTTTATCTTTATTTTAGATAAATCGACTGTAACATCAATCGGGTCACCACTTTCTGGGTCTGTAACAGTAACACCATATTCAGGTCCAAATGCTAATATTCTAGATGATATTAAGATAGCATTTTTATCACCAATCATTAAATCACCTACATTTACACCACTCTCAACTACAACTGATTCCAAAAGTTTATCCAAATGAATACCCTTTTTAATCAAATTAGCAGATGTAAGGATATCTTCCTCTTTAGCTGTCATTAATTTAATTGTGATTTCTCCTTTAGATAATGGAGATGATTCTGGGTAGCATAAACCTTTTGATGGTAAACTAATAACTTCCGTTGGAAATGGGAAACTTTTTTGAGTAGGTGTAGCTTGTGCTCCTAATCCTCTTGTAACTTGTTGTTCTAATTGTTGTTCCATAAATAATAACTTAATGTTTATATATAAGTATATATAAAACAAAAAAGCAGTGAGGAAATTCCCCACTGCTTTA
>JACCDI010313371.1_pt1 | contig 20078 bp, 17 predicted proteins | sample 7442791 | NCBI WGS metagenome assembly JACCDI01 (sample SAMN15323434, study PRJNA562643) | freshwater metagenome | isolation source: river surface water | place: USA:Blue River Watershed | collected 2017-08-15
GGGTGTGTTTACTTTAGGACTATATATAGCTTATGTAAATTACTCACAAGACGTTACTTATCATGAAAAACGCGACTTAAAAGCTCCAAACAAAACAATGGACACGATAGGATCGCTTTCGTTTGCAATTGTAGTAGCCACCTTGGTGCATACATATTTCATCCAACCCTTTACTATTCCAACTTCTTCCCTTGAAAAATCCCTATTGGTCGGTGATTTCCTTTTTGTCAGTAAATTTCATTACGGCGCTCGAACCCCAATGACACCGATAGCTGCTCCTATGGTGCATGATACCATACCTGTAGTTAAAATAAAATCCTATGCGGAGACTCCGCAACTCCCCTATTTTAGATTTCCAGCCCTACAAAAAATTGAACGCAACGATATTGTTGTTTTCAACTGGCCTGCAGATACGTTGTTTCATATGTATAAAGCCGCTGACAAAAGATATGATAAACCTATCGATAAAAAAACAAATTATGTAAAACGTTGTACGGCTATTCCTGGGGATAAAATTGAAATTAAAGACGGTGTTGTTTATATTAATGGTAAAGAATCGATTCTTCCAGAGAGAGCCAAACCACAATATTCGTACAAAGTGGCTTGGGACGGAAAAACCCAAGTAAATTTGGATTACATCAAACAAGAACTTCATATTACGGATGCTTTTGGGCAAATTGCAAACGACACGTTGCTATTTAGTGCCTTACCACAAGAGTCGGTAGAGCGTATCAAAAACATCCCTGGAATTACTAAAGTAGAACGTATCATTCACAAAGAAACAGATCCCGCCATCTTTCCTGGTTCTAAAAATTGGAATGTTGACAACTTGGGTCCGATTTATATCCCAGAAGCAGGTAAAACTGTAGCGCTTACAAATGAAACACTTCCGTTCTATAAGAAAATCATTAGTGAGTACGAAGGTAAAGAGTTAATCGTTTCGGGTAACGAAATAAAAATTGATGGAAAAGTGGCAACTTCCTATACATTTGAACAAGATTACTATTGGATGATGGGAGACAACCGTCATAATTCATTAGACTCTCGTTATTGGGGATTTGTACCCGCTGATCACATTGTTGGAAAACCCATATTCATTTGGATGAGTATTGATGGTATCAATGATGGCTTAAAAAACTGGAGCATCCGTTGGGATCGCCTATTTACTACTGTTAGCGGAACCGGTCAACCCCAATCGTATTTTAAATATTTCTTGTTTGTTTTAGCAGGGTATTTTGCCTTTGATTATTTTAGAAACAAGAAAAAGAAGAAAGACGAAGAAGCTTAAATTCCTACACATTAAAATTTCACTAATTAGTTTAACTTAATCTAATTAGTGAAATTTATGTTTTTATAGCATTAATTATGAAGAACCTCCTTATCCATCCAAGCTATTTTCCGTCGATCAGTCATTACATTGCTTTAGTTCAAGCGGATAAGGTTACGTTTGAAATGGAAGACAATTTCCAAAAACAAACCAACCGAAACCGGATGTACATTTACAGTCCAAACGGCATTCAATTGCTCAATGTACCGATCAAGCACAGTCCGGAAAAACACCAGAAATACAAAGATGTTCGCATTGAAAACGACTTTGCTTGGCAAAAAAATCATTTCAAATCATTAGAAGCCGCTTATCGAACTTCGCCTTTCTTTGAATATTTTGAAGATGATTTTAGACCCCTTTTTGAAAAAAAACATGCGTTTTTAATGGACTTGAATTTAGAAATTTTTGATTTGGTAAACGAAAGTTTAGGAATAACAATTACGCCCAATAAAACAATCGAATATTTCCATGAAGTTTCAGATTTTACTGATTTAAGGCCGTTAATTAATGGTAAAAAAGATCTCACACAAATTGAATCCTACACCCAAGTATTTGAAGAAAAACACGGCTTTTTAAACAATTTAAGCATCTTAGATTTACTATTCAATGAAGGAAGGTATGCCGTAGATTATTTGAAAAACCAAACGTTATAAGTTCGTTGTAGAATTAATTTTCAAACGGGCCAATTGCGGAAAATGATCGCTTTGAATGAAATAATCTAATGAGGTGAATTGCTTCACATCAATCGTATTTTCTACAAAAATATAATCAATTCTGGCCGGATAATATTTGTAATTATACGATTTCCCAAAGCCTGTACCAGCTTCTTCAAATGCATCTTTTAAATCTCCTTTAATGGTGCGGTACACGTAGGAAAATGCACTGTTATTCATATCACCACAGATAATTTTTGGATAATGGCAAGACGCATAATGTTCTTTGATCAATTCGGATTGGTTTTGTTGTTGACTGAATGCCTTACTGATATTGTTAAAAATGAATTTAGAACGTTTTTCATCCATTTCCTGATTGATATCTGCACTAATTTTAACCGATTCCAAGTGCATGCTGTATACGCGAAGGGTATCCTTATCTTTTACAATGTCTGCATAAATAACACTGTTGTATGAATTGGGAAATTCTATTTCGCCCGAGTTAACAATTCTAAATTTAGAATAGATGGCTTGGCCAAATTTTAACCGATCCCCTTCTAATTTAACTGTTTTATACTTGAACATATTCACATTGACATCCTCATTAGGAGAATAATCTTGTAAACACAAAATATCGGGCTGTTCGTCGAGCAATAGATTAGAAATTTGAAACGGCACATCATCATTAGGCAACCATTCATACAAATTGAACAAGCGAACATTGTAACTCATCAATTTGATATCGGTGGGCTCTTCCGGCAAATTGGTTTCTGAAAATTTATAAAACCGATTTAAAAAGGAAATTCCCAATAACAATAGGATACCAGACAATAACATTTGGCGCTTTAACTGCAACAACCAATACAGAAAAAACAAAAAATTAACCATTAAGAAAAAAGGAAGTACCAGAGTTAACACACTCAAAAATGGAAAAGCTTTGGGGGCTAAAAAAGGCAAGGTATAGGCAACGAAAGTAGCTACAGTAAATACTATATTCAAATAAAAAATGAATTTGGACCACCAACTTTGTTGCTGCATTGTATTTATTTTCCTGCTTTAAATAAAAATTCTTTTTCCTCTTTAGTCAAACAATCATAACCCGATTGACTTATTTTATCTAAAATTTCGTCAATTTGTTTTTGGGTCATGTCTTTGTTTTGACCATACGAATGTACCGATTTTTTTTCGGTATTTCGATGTACTTTTCGAAAAGGTGTTTTGGGTTTTGGTTTAGCTATCGTTACCAAGCGATCCAAAAATACCGAAATGGGTTTGGTCAGATCCACACCTTTTTGCAACAATTTTATATACATAAAACCAAAAAGAGCACCTCCAAAATGAGCCAAATGACCACCCATATTTTCAAGCGGCAACTGAATCAAATCCATTAATAAAATAAAAAAAGCGACATGCCATAGTTTTACAGTTCCCACGAGTGGAATGCGCAACAACATAAAAGGGGCGTAGGTTGCAGTGGCGATCAAAAGGGCCATAATAGCTCCACTTGCGCCAACCAACAACGAAACTTTTCCCAACACAAAATACAACGCAATAAAAGTCAATCCAGAAAAAACTCCACCCAGAAGATAAACTCCAAATAATTGCTTGTCCGTAAAATATGTATTGAACAATCGTCCAGAGAAATGCAATAGTAACACGTTAAAAATCAAATGAAAAACGCCCGCATGAAAAAAGTTAAAGGTCAAAATTGTCCATGGCGTTGCTATAAAAACTGCCGTATTTGAAGATAAGGCGACATAATCAAAATAAGAAAAAGCAATTCCTGAAAATTTCAACCCAACATCGACTAGGGTAGCCAATACAAAAAGACCAATGTTCCAAAAGAGTAACTTTTGCACCATTCCCCCAGTTCTATATTGTAATTTTACATCGTCTAAAATATTCATCCTAGTATATCTTTGCTGTTATTTTCCAACTATCGATCCCAACGGTTTTGATTGAATTGATTCTTTTTCCAATACCACATCATCAAAAAACCAACAGCCGCTCCACCTACGTGCGCAAAATGAGCGATTCCTCCCCCAAAAATACTATATCCTGTTACCCCTGAAAACAAATCCAAAAGTACGATTCCGGGTACAAAATACTTCGCTTTTATGGGAACTGGAATAAATAGCAAAGCCAACTCAGCATTGGGAAACATAAAGGCAAAAGCAACTAACAAACCATAAATAGCTCCTGAAGCGCCAACAGTTATTGATTGAGTATTACATGCTGTCTGATACAAAACATTAAAGCTATCATTATTAAAATTATATTTTTCTAATAACGGTTTTGTCGCTTCAAATAACAAATCTGGCCTAAATGTATTCCCATCTTTCATATTTGCATTTAACATGGTATGCATATCGGCAGTTGAAACAGATAAACTAGAAAGTTCATTTAACAAAGAATGAATTTCATAATAATTAATCCCCGAATGAATTAAAGCGGCTCCAATTCCGCAGGAAAAATAAAAGAATAAAAACTTCTTTGGACCCCAAAAATGCTCTAAGGCACTACCAAAAGATACCAGGGCAAACATATTGAAGAATATATGCATGAGATTACCGTGCATAAACATGTGAGAAAGGGGTTGCCACAATTGAAACTTAGCACTTTCAAAATAATGCAGCGCTAATAAATCGGTAGCTTGTGGTACAAAATAACTCCCTACAAAAAATAAAATATTTAAGATTAATAACTGTTTTACAGTATCGGTCATGTTGTTCATCATAGTGCAAATCGTTTGTCTAAATCTTCTACCGTAAAGGTGATAAAAGTGGGTTTTTGAAAAGGAGAAATGGTAGGCTCTTTACAGGCAAATAAGGAGTTAACCAAATTTTCTTGTTCCTTATCGGTCAAATAGGTTCCTGTTTTTACGGCTAAACTTTTTGCCATGGATTTGGCAATGGTATCGCTTTGGGAAAAACTGCTTTCTGGAATTTCATTTTGTATGTTATTGATGAGCTCTTCCAATACGATAGAAACTTCGCTCTCGGCCATTAAGACCGGTAAGCCTGAAATTTGAACCGAATCAGTGGTAAAGCCATCAAAAACAAAACCTGTATTTTCCAGCGTAGGCTGCATATCTCGCAATAGTTGCATTTCGCCTGCCGAAAAATACAATTCCAAAGGAAACAACAACTGCTGACTCGCCGCTTTTTGTATGGTAATGTTGGTTAAAAATTGTTCGTATAAAACCCTTTGATGTGCACGTCCTTGATCAAGCACTAACATTCCGGATTTGATCGCACTCACGATATATTTTTTGTGAATTTGATAGGTTGCATGAACTGCCGATTCGGTAGTGTCCTCTCCAAATAACGAACCCGTAACTTCGGTACTTTCATACGAAAAGGAGGCAATTTCTTCCGTATCCTGCTTTAAGCCCACGTACAAACTCTCCCAATTGCCTTGCGGCGCGTCTTTTTTATAACTTCCAAAAGATGAAAGCGACTTAGAAGGTTTATCTGCTGCAAAAGGATTGAATCCTGCATCGACTTGAATGGTAGGAAAATCAGCCGTTTTATCTTTGTATTGATACGGAGTATCGAGGTTTGCATCGCGTTCAAAATCGAGAATTGGCGCCACATTAAATTGCCCTAAGCTGTGTTTCACTGCCGAGCGCAATATAGCATACAAAGAATGCTCGTCGTCGAACTTAATTTCTGTTTTTGTGGGATGAATATTGATATCAATGGTATGCGGGGGCACTTGAAGAAATAAAAAATAACTGGGTTGGTTCCCTTCTTTCAACAAACCTTCAAAAGCACTCATGATGGCATGATGCAAATACGGACTCTTGATGTATCGGTCATTGACAAAGAAAAACTGTTCGCCTCTATTTTTTTTAGCAAATTCCGGTTTTCCCACAAAACCGTTAATTTTAATAAGATCTGTATCTTCAGAAACAGGCACCAATTTTTCATTGGTTTTTCCACCAAAAATAGCAACAATTCGTTGTCGCATATTAGTTCCCGGCAAATTATACAACTCACTACCATTATGAATCAAGGTAAATGAGATGGAAGAATGGGCCAAGGCCACGCGTTGAAATTCATCCAATACATGACGAAATTCAACAGTTTCCGATTTTAAAAAATTGCGTCGGGCCGGAATATTAAAAAACAAGTTTTTTACCGCAAACGAAGTTCCTTTTGGCAAAACAGCCACTTCTTGCGTAGTTAATTTACTACCTTCAATAACGATGTGATTCCCTAATTCTTCCTGATCTTGCTTGGTCTTCATTTCTACATGTGCAATGGCTGCAATAGAAGCCAATGCTTCTCCACGAAAACCTTTGGTGTGCAAATCAAACAAATCTTCAGCTTGGCGAATTTTAGACGTAGCATGGCGCTCAAAACACAAACGGGCATCGGTAGTATTCATACCCAATCCATTATCAATCACTTGCACCAAGGTTTTCCCCGCTTCTTTTACAATCAATTTAATGTCCGATGCTTTCGCATCCACAGCATTCTCCAACAATTCCTTTACGACAGAGGCCGGGCGTTGCACCACTTCTCCTGCCGCAATTTGATTGGCAACGTGATCCGGTAATAATTGAATAATTCCCGACATTAATCTGAGGTATTTTATTAGGTTTTGCTACAAATTTATGAAAATTTATGCTGGTTTTTACGACGATAAAATTGGAAAAAGTGAAAAGTTAGTAACAAAATAGCGCAAAATAAAAAAATTCACAGCTTTTCACCGAAAAAGTGACCTGCTGTGAATCTTATTAGGGTATTTAAAAGTCTTAAGCGTTCGTACTCGAATTCAATTCGATCATTTTTAAAGCGGCTACAGCGGCTTCAATTCCTTTATTACCATGTTTCCCACCGCTTCTATCAATTGATTGCTGTAATGTGTTATCGGTTAGTACACAAAAAATCGTAGGCACATCATACAACAAATTCAAATCTTTCATGCCTTGGGTCACCCCTTCACAAACAAATTCAAAATGCATGGTTTCCCCCTTAATGACACATCCCATTACTATAACAGCATCTACATCCAATTTTTCATGCATCTGTCTTGCGCCAAAAATCAACTCAAAACTACCCGGTACATTCCATCTGATAATATTTTCGGGTAAGGCTCCGCAGTCGATTAAGGTCGAAAAGGCTCCTTGAAACAACCCTTCGGTAATCTGCTCATTCCATTCTGAAACAACAATCCCAAACCGAAAATCTTTCGCGTTTGGGATTGTGTTTTTATCGTAATTGGATAAGTTTTTATTTTCTGTTGCCATATTTATTCGGTCATCGCGATATAGGCATCAATATTTTCACCTTCTTTAGAAGTTTCATATTGCTCTTTAATCGTTACAAACAATTTATTAGCTTCTGCTTTTTTTCCTGAAACTACCAACAATTGGGCAGCTTTGAACAAGAAACGTGGCGTTGTAAAATCATTTTCTGCTGCTTCAGCTGCTTTTTTGTAGTGAGCAATCGCATCGTCAACTTTATTGGTTTCCGATAATGCATCACCAATTGCACCAATAGCTAAAGGTTTCAATACAGCATCTTCTGATTTAAAATTCTCTAAATAAGTGATTGCATTTTTGTAATCTCCAATATTTAAATACGAAATACCCGCATAATAATTGGCTAAGTTCCCAGCATCTGTACCTGCATACTCTTCTGCAATTCCAACAAATCCTAATTTACCTTCACCACCTTTAAGTGCTAAATTGTACAATGAATCTGGTTTTGTAGTGGCGTCAACCGCTTGTTGAAAATATTGTTGCGATTGAAAAATTTCATTGGTAGCTTTATCTTCTTAAGGGTCAACAATAAATTTGCTATATAAAACATATCCTAAAGTAGCCAATGCAATAACACCTACTATCGTTAAAATCAATTTTTGATTTTTAGCCACCCAATCTTCCGTTCTAGAAGCAGTTGCATCCAATGTATTGAATACCTCAGCAGTTGTACTATCGCTAACATCAATTACTTCTTCAAAATCATTTTCAACTTTAGCGTCTTCTGGTTTTGGGGCTTTGTAACCTCTTTTGTTATATGTTGCCATTTATATTAAATTTAATGAGGTGCAAAAATATAATTTTTATTAAAATTAAAAACCATTTTAGTAGATATTTTTAACAAATTCGATATACTTTTGTAAAATATCTTATTTTTAGCCTTCAATTAAAGAACCAATATAGTGTTTTTAAAACAATTATCACTTTTAAACTATAAAAATTTAGCCCAAAATGAATTTGAATTTGAGGCTAAACTTAATTGCTTTGTGGGTAAAAATGGGGTGGGCAAAACCAACATATTGGATGCCATCTATCATTTAGCATACGGAAAAAGTTATTTCAATCCATTGGCCATACAGAACATAAAACACGGAGAAGAATTTTTCGTAATTGATGCACTGTTTGAGAAAAATAACAAAGAAGAAAAAATTGTTTGTAGTTTAAAAAAAGGACAAAAAAAAACGATCAAACGCAATGGAAAGGCGTACGAAAAACTTTCTGAACACATTGGCCTTATACCATTGGTAATTATTTCACCCTCCGATACCGATTTAATTGTTGAAGGCAGTGAAACGCGTCGAAAATTTATCGATAGTGTAATTGCCACTTTGGACTCCAACTACCTTCAATTACTGATACAATACCAAAAAACTTTATCACAACGCAATGCCTTGCTCAAATATTTTGCCTTGAATCAAACTTTTGATGCTGATAATTTATCGATTTACAACGAGCAATTGAGTCAGTCTGGACAACTAATTTTCGAAAAGAGAAAAGATTTTTTGGCAGCATTTGTTCCTATTTTTAAAAAACACCATGCGACTATTTCGGGAGGCAATGAAAATATTTCGTTGCATTATGAAAGTCAATTATTTGAAAAAGATTTGTTGCCCCTATTAGACGACACTTTATCAAAGGACCGCATGATCCACTATACAAGCGCGGGCATTCACAAAGATGATTTGGTCTTTGAAATTGATGGATTTCCAATAAAAAAATTTGGCTCACAAGGCCAACAAAAGTCGTTTTTAATCGCATTAAAACTGGCGCAATTTGAATTTGTAAAAAACCAAAGCAAGACCTTGCCTATTTTATTATTTGATGATATTTTTGACAAATTGGACGCCTATAGAGTCCAACAAATCATCAACATGGTGAATGACGATGTGTTTGGGCAAATTTTTATTTCTGACACCCATCCCGAACGCACCGAAGACATTATGAAACAAACCCATAAAACCTATAAATTATTTCCTTTATGAAAAACATAATACATTACAGCGCATTGATTATGTTCTTATTTACAACCAGTTGCACCAATAGTCAAAATTTTAAAAGTGTGGCAGTGACCGAATTCAAATCTGCTTTAGAAAAAAATCCAGACGCACAGCTCATTGATGTGAGAACCCCAGGTGAATATGCTGGAGGGTACATCAAAAATGCGAAAAATATCGATTGGAACGGAAGTAATTTTGACACTCAAGTTGCTGCTTTAGACAAAAACAAACCGGTACTCGTGTATTGTTTGGGTGGCGGTAGAAGTAAAAAGGCAGCTGCTACGTTAAATGCGATGGGATTCCATGAAGTAATTGAATTAGACGGCGGGTATTTGGCATGGAGTAAAACTCTTCCAGAAGCAAATGCTACATGGAAAGGAATGACAAAAGAAGCGTATGCTACACTATTGACCTCGGACAAAGTGGTCGTGATTGACTTTTATGCAGAATGGTGTGCACCCTGTAAAAAAATGGCTCCCTATCTTGAAAAAATGAACACGGAATTAGCCGACAAAGTAATTATCCACCGCATTGACGCTGATAAAAACAAATCGTTATTCAACGCTTTAGGATACCAGGGGCTTCCGGTTGTATTGGTATACAAAAACGGCAAAGAGACTTTCAAAAAAAGTGAATTTGTTAGCGAAGAAGAATTAAGAAAAGCGTTGTAATCTCTTTAAACTTGACCATAACCCTTTACCTATTACTGCAATTACATGAACATCATTCAGAATCAATCGTTAAAAAACTACAATACTTTTGGAATAGATGCCAAAGCCAAAGAATTCATAGCGGTAAATGCTATTGATTCTTTAATTGAAGTTGTTGGATCCAAAAAAGACCTCTTCATTTTAGGGGGAGGTAGCAATATGTTGCTTACCCAAGACATTCAAAAATTAGTTGTTCATGTCAATTTAAAAGGCAGAGCAATCATCGAAGAAAACGAAGATTTTGTGATTGTCAAAGCTCAAGCAGGTGAAAACTGGCACGAATTTGTACTTTGGTGTATCGATCAAGGTTTTGGCGGTATCGAAAACCTGTCGCTAATTCCTGGCAACGTGGGCACTACACCCATTCAAAACATTGGAGCTTATGGTGTAGAAATAAAAGACACGCTGTTTTCATGCGAAGCATTGAATCGAAAAACTCTACAGATTGAAACGTTTACCAATGCGCAATGTCAATTTGATTACCGCGAAAGTGTATTTAAAAATGAGTTAAAAGAGCAATACATCATCACAGCGGTATTGTTCCAATTAACCAAAAAAAATCACGCTGTTTCCACTACTTATGGTGCAATAGAAACCGAATTATCAAAACAAAACATCCAAAATCCAACACTTAAAGATGTGAGTAATGCGGTAATTGCGATCCGACAAAGCAAACTACCCGATCCAAAAGAATTAGGAAACAGCGGCAGTTTCTTTAAAAACCCCATCATTTCAAAAGAAGCCTATGAAAAAGCCAAAGCCTTACACCCCGACATGCCGCATTATGTAGTTTCGGAAAACAGTGTGAAAGTTCCAGCGGGTTGGTTAATCGAGCAGGCCGGATTTAAAGGCAAACGCTTTGGCGATGCCGGTGTGCATAAAAATCAAGCCTTGGTTTTGGTCAATTATGGAACGGCTACTGGTCGTGAAGTAGTAGCACTTTCGCAACTCATTCAGCAAACCATTTTAGCCCAATTTGGTATAGCCATCGAAGCCGAAGTAAACATAATTTAATTGCGCCATTTCGTTTTATTATTTACCTTTGCCGGATATTAAAAACCGATACATTTATTTCTATGCTGTTCATTTTATTACTTGTTTTTATAGGAATTACGTTACTACAATTGGTGTATTATGTCTTCATTTTTGGCAGTTTTTCTTTTGCTAAAAAACAAAACACAAGCCCCAAAAAATTACCCATTTCGATCATTATTTGTGCTAAAAATGAAGAAGAAAATATCAAAAAATATTTTCCTTTAATTGTCTCGCAAAACTATCCTGATTATGAGATTGTATTGATTGACGATGCTTCAAGTGATGAAACCTTAGAACTTTTTGAAAGTTATGAAAAACAATACGCCAATGTCAAATTAGTAAAAGTTCAAAACAATGAAGCTTTTTGGGGCAACAAAAAATTTGCACTTACATTGGGAATAAAAGCGGCAAAAAACGAATACCTTGTTTTTACAGATGCCGATTGTTACCCAGTATCAACCGATTGGTTGTTGCAAATATCCAGCCAGTTTACCAAAGAAAAAACGATAGTACTGGGGTATGGAGCCTATGAAAAAGTTAAAAATTCATTCCTTAACAAAATCATACGATTCGATGCCTTGCTTACCGCAATACAATACTTTTCATGGGCAAAATTAGGCAAACCTTATATGGGAATAGGCCGCAATTTAGCCTATAAAAAATCAGAATTTTTTAATGTTCGTGGCTTCATGGACCATATGAAAGTTCGCGCGGGAGATGACGACTTATTCATCAATCAAGCAGCCACTGCAAGCAATACAGAAATTTTATTTAGTGCCGATAGTTTTACCTACACTGAAGCCAAATCGAATTTCAAAGATTGGGTCCAACAAAAAAGAAGAAATACTGCTACTACTCATTTTTACAAAGGGTTTGACAAATTTCAATTGGGACTCTTTTTGTTTTCACAAATCAGTTTTTTCTTGTTGGCCATCGTGCTACTCCTCTTCCAATACCAATGGATTGTTATTACGAGTATCCTGGTGTTTCGATACTTATTTACTTGGATTACATTGGGCTATGCCGCAGCTAAGTTAAAAGAAAAAGATGTGCTGTATTGGTACCCTTTGATTGAATTAATTGTTATTTTTACACAACTAAATGTGTTTGTAAAAAACATCATTTCAAAACCAATACATTGGAAATAAACGCAAATTTCATTCAGAAAAATATCGAACAGGCAAAAAAAGGCGATCAAGTAGCCTTTACGTTTTTGCTGGATTTTTTCTGGAACGAAGTATACGGATTCATGCTCAAACGCACAGAAAATGAAACCGATACGGAGGATATTGTAATTGAAACATTTGCCAAAGCTTTTGATAAAATAGCAACCTACAATCCAGAATATGGTTTTAATACGTGGTTGATTGCCATTGCAAAAAACGTTCACATTGACTTGCTTCGAAAAAAGAAATCTTCGTTGTTTATTGACCTCAACGATGAAAACGACCGACAAGCTTATTTTGTAGCCGACGATTCCAATTCTGCCGAAGACGAATTAATTATCGAGCAAAATTTAGCCCAGTTGTTGCAATATATCAAACAATTGAAACCGGCCTACCAAGAAGTCATTCAAATGCGTTATTTCCAAGAAATGAGTTACCAAGAAATGGCCGATCAAATTGACGAACCCTTGAACAACATCAAAATCAAGCTCCTGAGAGCTAAGAAATTGTTGGCGGAGATCATTCAAAAAAAATAACGATTTTTTTATTTCAATTCTCCAACAAATCATAAAACTTTATTAATCTAAATCTTTTTCTAAATTCTTACTTCAAAATTCTAAATTTGATATTGTATCTTTGTGCATCTAATTGTTGGAATATGAACACTGTTTTAGAATCGATAACCCCACCCGCACCCAAACCAAAATGGCTGCGCGTAAAATTGCCTACTGGTCAAAAATATACCGAACTCCGTGGCTTAGTAGATAAATATAAATTAAACACGATTTGTACCTCTGGAAGTTGCCCAAATATGGGCGAATGCTGGGGCGAAGGAACCGCAACATTTATGATCTTAGGGAATATCTGTACGCGTTCGTGTGGTTTTTGCGGTGTAAAAACCGGTCGGCCAGAGACAGTTGATTGGGACGAACCTGAAAAAGTAGCGCGTTCCATCAAAATAATGAACATCAAGCATGCGGTAATCACCAGTGTAGACCGTGATGATTTAAAAGATATGGGATCGATTATTTGGGCAGAGACGGTAAAAGCCATTCGCCGAATGAATCCCAACACTACTTTAGAAACCTTAATTCCAGATTTTCAAGGAAATACTCGAAATTTAGACCGCATCATTGAAGTGGCTCCGGAAGTTGTTTCGCACAACATGGAAACCGTAAAACGATTGACACGCGAAGTACGTATTCAAGCTAAATATGAAAAAAGTTTAGAAGTACTTCGTTACTTAAAAGAGCAAGGTATTACTAGAACAAAATCGGGCATCATGTTGGGCTTAGGCGAAACGGAAGAAGAAGTCATTCAAGTACTGCATGATTTAAAAGACGCGAAAGTAGATATCGTAACAATTGGTCAATACTTACAACCCAGCAAAAAACATTTGCCTGTAAAAGAATTCATTACGCCCGAACAGTTTGCAAAATATGAACAAATTGGAAAAGAATTAGGCTTTAGACATGTGGAAAGTGGTGCATTAGTGCGTTCGTCTTACCATGCGGAGAAACACATTCATTAAGCAGGAAGCTGGATGAAGGGTGCTGGAAGTTTTTAATCCAGAATTCTAACAATTACGTTTTATAAAACCAACTTTTCAACTTGAAACTTGAAACAAAAACATAGACCAGAGCAAAGCGACGTATGAATATAAAACCTGAAACAAAAGTAAGAATCGCTATTAATGGTTTTGGAAGAATTGGACGCAATGTATTCCGATTGCTGTTAAATCATCCTACCATAGAAGTTGTGGCTATAAATGATATTGCCGATTGTAAAACAATGGCACATTTGGTAAAATATGATAGCATACACGGGGTTTTAAATAAAACGGTTGCCTTTACAGATAACAGCATTAGCATCGAAAATAAATCCTATATTTTCTTTCACGAAAGCGAAATAAAAAATTTGGATTGGAAATCGGCAAACGTAGATATCGTTATCGAATCCACGGGCAAGTACAAAACATACGAAGAGATCCATGCACATATTGCCGCTGGTGCCAAAAAAGTTATACTATCTGCCCCTTCAGAAGTTGAAACCATCAAAACCGTAGTTTTAGGTGTCAACGAGCACCTGCTCGACGGCAGCGAAACCATTATATCTAATGCGAGTTGCACCACTAACAATGCCGCTCCAATGATTAAAGTCATACAAGAATTGTGTGAAATTGAGCAAGCCTACATCACTACTGTTCACTCCTACACCACCGATCAAAGTTTGCACGATCAACCGCACAAAGACTTACGCAGAGCACGGGGTGCCGCACAGTCTATTGTACCTACCACAACAGGTGCAGCCAAAGCCTTGACAAAAATTTTCCCAACACTAGACGGAAAAATTGGAGGTTGTGGCATTCGAGTTCCTGTTGCCGATGGATCACTTACTGATATTACGTTCAATGTAAAACGAAAAGTAACCATTGCCGAAATCAATATGGCTTTTAAAAATGCTTCGGCAACCCATTTAAACGGAATTCTTGATTATACAGAAGACCCTATCGTATCGGTTGACATTATTGGAAATACGAATTCCTGCGTATTTGATGCGCAGTTGACTTCGGTTATTGATAAAATGGTAAAAATTGTTGGCTGGTATGATAATGAAATTGGGTACTCTTCCCGAATTATAGATTTAATTCACTTCATTACCAAAAAATAAACTTTTTTTTTAATTACAAAACACTTAAATTGCAAGGGTAATACTAATTTTCAATCCTTTTGATTAAGCAATTTATACTCTTTTTAGCGGTGTTTACTAGTGGCGGTTTTGCACAATCGGTATACAAAGAAGTAGCCAAAATTACGGACAGCACGGATTACTACCTCGAAATCGGTCTTTTTAATAAAGAAGAAAAAAAATCGGTAAGTAATGCCATTTTATTTACTGAAAAAGCCATTGCTTTTGCAAAAAAGAATGATCAGAAATCAAAATTAGGTAACGGCTATTTGCAATTGGCCACTATTTACTACGACATTGATAAAAACGAACTTTCGATTGACAATTACATCCGTGCAATTAATGTTTCTGATAAAAAAAATCCTACAGCAAATTTAGCTTTAGCCTATTATGGCCTGGGGAAATGTTATTTGAAAAAGAATAAAATTGCAGTTGCAGAAATCTATTTTGAAAAAGCATCTACCCTATACGAATCGCTAAATTTTTCCGAAGCAATCGAACTCATTAATCTTCAAAAAGGGATCATCAATAAAGAAAAAAAACAATATGCTGCAGCCAGTAGCATCTTACAATCGGTAATAGAAAATCTAGCAGACGATTCATTCATTACCACAAAAATTGAAGCTTATTTTCAGTTGGGTGAAATTGAAATGGCACAAGAAAAATATGAGAAAGCAATAAACTATTACACATTAGCCAATACTGCAAATGCCACTAACAAATCTGATTTTAGCATTACAAAGCGTATCCTAAAACAATTAAGTGTTGCTTATGAGAAAACGAAAAACACCAAACAATCGCTCGTTTTTCTAAAAAAATATTCCCAATTATCAGATTCCATTCACTCGCATCTAAATTTCAATGCCTCTGAAAATATGATTGATAAAATTCAGTTTGATGAGCAATTGAAAAAAATTGAACAATTGGATAAAGAGAAAAAAAGCCAACAAAAAACCTTACGCTTTTCAAAGTTAATTTTTGTACTGAGTATTGCCTTGATATCCATCTTGTCGTTGTTGAGTTTTTCACTCTATAAAAACAATAAAATCAGAAACACGTCTAATAAACTGTTAGAAGAGAAAAACAAAGAACTTACTTTTGAGAAAGAAAAAGCCGAACAGGCGTCGAAAGCACGAGCAGAATTTTTATCTACGGTGAGTCATGAATTGAGAACTCCATTGAATGCAATTAATGGAATTACTTATTTGTTGTTGCAAGAAAAACCCAAGGCAAGCCAATTGAACTATTTAAAATCTCTAGAATTCTCGGGAAGTTATTTATTGCATTTTATCAATGATATCTTGGAAATCAACCGATTGGAATCGGATAAAATACAAGTTGAAACCATCAATTTCAATTTAAAAGAACTCATCGAAAACATTACGACTTCATTCAAAGAATTTATTCACGAAAACAACACCAAATACCATTTACAGATTGATCCTACTATTTCAGACTATCTCAAAGGGGATCCAACAAAGATTTCTCAAATAGTTATCAATTTATTGAACAATGCCATTAAATTTAGTAAAAACGGCGCGGTTTGGTTTACCATAAAAAACGTCAGTGAAGATGAAAAACACATCAAATTGCATTTTGAAATTAAGGATAACGGCATCGGCATACCAAAAGAGAAACAAGAAACAATTTTTGACAGTTTTAGTCAGGGTTCGGTAGAAATCAACAGAACCTATGGCGGAACCGGACTTGGACTTTCTATTGTGAAAAAAATTCTAGAATTAATGGATAGCACCATTTATTTAACCAGTGAAAGTGGAAAAGGCAGTACATTTTCTTTTGAATTGCTGTTTGAAAAAGGACAAAAAAGCGAAGCCATCATTATTCCGAAAACCAGTATTACCTCCGGAAACAAAAAAGTAGTATTGTTGGTTGAAGACAACAAAATCAACCAAATGATTACCCAAAAAATGCTAGAAAACAAGGGCATATCTTGTGTGATTTTGGACAGTGGCGAAGAAGCTATCGAAAATACACGAACAAATCAATACGACCTTATTTTAATGGATGTTCATTTACCAGGTATTAGCGGTACCGAAGCTACAACAGCCATTCGATCATTTGACAGCACAACTCCAATTATAGCACTAACGGCCATTTCATTGAATGAAAATAAAGAAACGTTGTTGTCATTTGGCATGAATGAAGTAATTACCAAACCATTTGAACCCGACTATTTTTATGACGTCATTCTTTCGTATTTAGCTACGAACGAATAATCAGGTTTTTAATTAAATTGCGAACTTGAGGTTCCGCTTTTTTTGCAGCTTCTAATACTTCCTCGTGATTCACTTCGCCGATAGTTGCTTCATTGCCCATATCGGTAATCACTGAAATTCCAAAACACTCCATATCCATGTGACGGGCAACTATAACTTCTGGAACGGTTGACATCCCAACACAATCGGCACCCAATGCTTTTACCATTTTATATTCGGCAAGGGTTTCAAATGTTGGCCCTTGTAGCGCCAAGTATATCCCTTTTTGCAACACTATATTCCATTCTTTCGCAAAAGCAAAAGCCTCATCAATCATAGCTCGTGAATAGGGTGCACTCATGTTTACAAATCGCGGACCAAAACGCTCGTCATTGTATCCGCGCAACGGATGCTCTGGCAACATATTGATGTGATCGGTGATCACGACGACATCCCCAACTTTATATAATGGATTAACGCCACCTGAAGCGTTGGAAACAATTAGTTTTTGTACACCAAGACTTTTCATTACGCGAACCGGAAACGTCACTTGTTTCATGTCATATCCTTCATAATAATGAAACCGTCCTTGCATGGCAACAACTTTTTTACCTTGAATCTGTCCAAATACTAATGCTCCTTTATGGCCTTGAACGGTTGAAACAGGAAAATTAGGAATGGCGGAATAATCCAACACAAATTCAATGGCAATGTCTTCGGTGAATTGGCCCAAACCAGAACCTAAAATCACACCATATTCTGGAATAAAATTGGTTTTCTCTTGGATAAAATTAACTGTTTCTTGTACTTTTTCCCACATAATTTTTAATTGTAGTATCAAAATTAGTTCCGTTGAGGAACAAGGTACGAATGGGCAAATAATACAATTGCGATGGAGGCAACAAACCTTTTAATCGCACAAAATCTTTTTCAGTAGTCACTATTTTTTTGCCTTGAGCACTTGCTATAATTTTCTCACAATCGGTTTTTGAAAAATGATGGTGATCTGGAAAAGTAAGGCACTCGTCTTGTTCCTTTTTTATGTAATCAAAAAATAATTTTGGCTTTGCAATACCGGCCACTAAGACTTTACTTTCCTGTTGAATTTCTGATACACTGCAAGTGTTTTCTTCACTTACTATATGATCATCATAGTGTATCGTTGAAAAATAAACCGGTTGCGTTACCTGCAATTGTTTGATGATTTCTTGTTGTGCAAGATCGGACAAATCGATAGGACATTTGGTGACAATTATCATATCGGCTCTTTTTTTTCCTAAAGCCGATTCTCTTAAATTCCCGAAAGGCAAAATAAAATCTTTACTAAACAAATCATCATAGGCGGTAAGTAAAATCGATAAGCCCGCCTGTACTTTTCGGTGTTGGAATGCGTCATCTAATAAAATAACATCCGGTCGCTTAGCTACCTGCAAGAGTTGTTGGATTCCGTTTTTGCGTTGTGCATCAACAGCTACTTGAACCCTAGGAAATTTGGTATGCAATTGAAAAGGTTCGTCGCCAATTGAAACGGAAGTTGCTGTTGCATCAGCCAGAAGAAACCCTTTTGTCTTGCGCTTGTATCCTCTACTCAGAACTGCTACTTGATAATCGTCAGACAGCAATCGGATCAAATATTCAATTTGAGGAGTTTTTCCAGTGCCGCCAACACTTAAATTACCAACAGTAATCAAAGGAACATCAAATGAATGGCTTTTAAGCACGCCTTTGTCATAGAGCCAATTTCGGAGAAAAGTGACACACCAATACAACAGTGCTAAAGGAAAAAGTATCTTTCGTAACCAAATCATACCACGAAAGTATAATAAAATATCTGTAAAATAAAGTTTATGTTCTCATAGATCATAATTCTATGGAGTAATTCATTATTTTTGTAGGTGTTATCTGTTAAATTAGACCTATGAAACTTACCCAAATACTTTCTATACTTGAAGAAATGGCCCCCTTAAGTTATGCCGAAGATTTTGACAATGTGGGACTGCTTGTTGGAGATCCGGCTGCCGATATTTCAGGAATCTTAGTATGTCATGATGCCTTAGAAAGTGTCATTGACGAAGCCATTCACAATAAATGCAATTTGGTTGTAAGTTTTCATCCCATCTTATTTTCGGGGTTAAAAAAGATTACCGGTAAAAATTATGTAGAACGGGTCGTAATGAAAGCGATAAAAAATGACATCGCAATTTATGCGGTACACACGGCTTTAGACAATCATGAAAACGGCGTCAATGCTATTTTCTGTAAGGCCTTAGGTATTGAACAATCCAAAGTATTGCTTCCCAAACCTAATTATATTCAAAAATTAGTCACGTATGCACCTGTGGATCAGGCCGAAAAAATTCGAAACGCCTTATTTGGAGCTGGGGCAGGAACCATTGGCAACTATGAAGATTGTAGCTTTTCATCAACAGGTATCGGAACCTATAAAGGCAATGAAGCATCAAATCCGGTAATTGGCGAACGTTTTGAATTGGTCACAGCGGCCGAAACAAAAATTGAAGTCACTTTTGAAAAGCACCTACAAAGTAAGATATTAAAAGCATTATTTGCCAATCACCTCTATGAAGAAGTTGCTTACGAAATTTATTCGTTAGAAAACCAACACCAAAATATTGGCTTAGGACGGATAGGTGAATTAGACAAAGCCCTTTCAGAAACCGAATTTTTGCAAATGGTAAAAGACAAACTGCAATGTGGTGGCATCCGACACAGTGCTTTTATGGGAAAACCTATCAAAAAAGTGGCGGTTTTAGGCGGAAGTGGTAGTTTTGCGATTCAAAATGCAAAACAGTCGGGAGCCGATGCCTATTTAACAGCCGATTTGAAATACCACCAGTTTTATGAAGCTGAAAATCAAATGCTTTTGGCCGATATTGGCCACTTTGAAAGCGAAAGATTTACAAAAAACTATATAGTTGATTTTCTTAAAGAAAAAATCACTAATTTTGCACCCAATTCGCTTTCGAGTGGAATTATTTTATCAGAAGAAAATACAA
>JACCDI010118379.1_pt1 | contig 20042 bp, 18 predicted proteins | sample 7442791 | NCBI WGS metagenome assembly JACCDI01 (sample SAMN15323434, study PRJNA562643) | freshwater metagenome | isolation source: river surface water | place: USA:Blue River Watershed | collected 2017-08-15
AACGGTGCTCAGTGTAAAAAGCCCCCAGTTCAGCAACTGTCCATACGCTAAGTGCCACTTTATTGATCCTTCATTAACCGGTTTTGTCCTGCAGAGCCAGCCGTCGCTGCCTCTATCCCTTACTACGGATCCCAGTCTAGAATGTCGCGGTAAGGGGATAAAACGGACATTTTGCTACTTGAGTAGCCGATGCACAGCTGCTTTCAGATTCTGGCCAAAGCCTTCCCCTGACCACTGGACGAACCAATCCAGAGTCTGATCTGGTGACGGGAAATTTGGGGCAATAATTCCTTTACGCAAGCTCGACTCAATTTCAGCTTCTGACTTTGCAATAGTTACGCCAGTTAAATCGCCAAGTCCTTTCAAATGTTCCAGGCTTGAAAGAAGTGTTTTACATGAGGTCACCTCAGAATTGTCTTCAAATGCGGGGACAATCACTTCAACAGAGTTAATCCGGACTTCCAAAAGATATGAAGATGGCATGCACACAGCGATGCGGGTCTGCGATAATTCCACCACAGAGTCCGACAGTTTGGGCCATAAGGGTGGGCTTTCATCCGAGTTACTTCTTTTCTCAACATGCAAGTCAGTAAATTCTTTCAGTACTCCTGACAAGTCAATTGCAGATTTCTGTGGGAATGGGTGAGGTCTGTATTTCCAAACCAAAGTTGTGCGACGACTCTTCTCCGTATCTATTTCATTCTTTACCTTGAGTAGAGTTCTCAAAACCCTTTCATCTTCAGCAACAATCGATGAACCGACATACAAGATTGTATCCCGCTGCCTATGAAGCTTTTCTGATTCTCTGTAAATCTCGAAACGTGCTGAACCAAGTGGAACCACGTTTTCGAGAGGAATTCCGTGTAACTTCGCGCCAAAATGAGCACCCTGCATACCAAAGCAACCAACTAGATCTGGTTTTTCCACAAGCACTGTTTTGCTAAACAAATTATCCCAATTATCAGCAACGAGTATTGATGGGATACTCAGCTGGCGTGCTCTTCGCACTGCGCTCGAACTCGCCGGCTCCATGCTTTGAGACCAAATTACAACCACATCTGGTTTCACTTCTTTGAATATTCCTAGAAGGGTTGAGTTCGCATCGAGGATTTTCCTGTATCTAGGAATTAAATACATCCGGTACAGAATCCACCCATCAATAAACAATTTAGACCAAAGTACTCCCCAGCTCAACACAGCTCGGAAGTTCGCTGAATTTTGACTTGTATGAAACCTTGCCGATTCCCTGATGCGCCGCTTTATTCGATACCGAAATGATCCAGATCTAGATTTGAATCGGAAGGCTCCGGCATTCATAACCCGATTGGAGAAGCTTTCTGCTCTGCCGTCTATCTGAAAAAAATGACATTCGCGGTATGCAAGCTTTTCCCTGTAGTTTCCAAAAACTTCTTCAGTGCAAACTACAACTACTTCAAAACTTTCCTCAAGAGTTTCAACCAGTCGCGACTCAAGAGCGCTCCTTGCATGGAATAAACTTGAAATAACCAACGTTATTCTTGGGGGTATCCGAGAACTCCCGCGCATTAAGGCCACCTTAGTATTGTTTTTGAAAGTTGGTTGGTGGATACCTTAGCATTTTCGCTTTGTCTCCCTTAAAGTTCTTTACCTACTGAGGTAGTCTTGGGCTATGCCGATGTCACAGTTTTCGCCTGAAAGCGTTACTAGTTTGATTGCTGAAATTGGCCTCACCCACGAAGGTTCACTGGGGATGGCTTCTTCGTTGGCAAAGGCCTCCGTAAACGCTGGTGCGGACATCGTAAAATTCCAATGTCATATTGCCGAGTCTGAAAGTAGTAGCGACGAAGCATTCAGAGTGAAATTTTCATTGCAAGATTCCTCTAGGTGGGAATATTGGAAGAGAACCTCCTTCAGTCTTGAACAATGGAGAATCCTCAAGGAGCAAGTTGAGGATAATGGAGCTACTTTTGGAGTATCTGTTTTTTCAAAAGAGGCTCTTCTGACGATGCTTCATCTTGAAGTGAAATTCCTCAAGATAGGTTCTGGTGATCTCTTGAATCCTGAAATTCGCGAAGCTCTTGAAGATTTCACAGGAACATTGGTATTGAGCACTGGGATGGCAACTTGGAACGAAGTCAAAGAATCTGCTACCTGGATGAAAAAGTGGAAATTTTCTGAAGATTCGGCAATTCTCCAATGTACGAGCAAGTATCCAACGGAACTTGGGGAAGTTGGCTTGAATGTCATGAGAGATATCCGCTCTCAGCTTCAAGTCAATAGCGGATTGAGTGACCACACGAAGGGAATTAATTCATCCATCGCTGCCATATCCGCTGGAGCTAGGTATGTAGAGAAACATGTTGTGTTCAGCCGAGAAATGTTTGGGCCAGACGTTTCATCATCGATAGATTTTCAAGAATTCAACAACTTGAAGGCATTTCGTGATGACTTCAAGGAAATTAATAGGCCTGTCAACAAGGACTCCATGGCTGAACAACTAAAATCCACAAGAGAATTATTTGGCCGAAGCCTTGGTCTAGTCCGTAATTTTTCGAAGGGCGAAGTACCTCTAGCCACAGATTTCAATTTGAAGAAACCAGCTGGTGGATTGAAGTGGGAAGATAGGGCTCAGTTTGCAGGAAAATCACTTGCCCAGGACTACAACATTTCGCAACTGCTCAGCATCGAACATTTTTCTAAGGAACCTTAATGAAGAGAAAAATATGTTTTGTCGTAAATAGTCGGGCGAACTATGCGCGAATTAAGACTGCAATTCTAGCTTGTATGAATCACAAAGATCTCGAGACTTTTGTAATCGTGGGAGCATCTGGGGTTTTGTACAGGTTTGGAAATGTTTCAGAATTAATTGAAGCCGACGGAATTGAAATTGAGTCAAGGCTTTACACAGTCGTGGAGGGTAACGATCCAATTGCAATGGCTAAAACAACGGGATTATCTCTAATTGACTTAGCGCAAGAATTTCACCGGATTAAACCTGACGTTGTGGTAACCGTGGCAGATCGATATGAGACGATAGCCACTGCCATTGCGGCCAGTTACATGAACATACCAGTGGCTCATACACAAGGTGGAGAAGTTACAGGATCAATTGATGAGTCTGTTCGGCATGCAATTACCAAACTTTCGCATATCCACTTTCCGGCGACGAAGAATGCAGCTAACGTCCTACTGAGACTTGGGGAATCTGCGGAAAAAGTCTTTTGGGTTGGTTGCCCTGCACTTGATTTGGCCCATCAAGTACCACGCGAACCAATTGAATCCGTTATGAATAAGTATCATGGGGTTGGAAATGAGTTGGATTTTTCAAAACCTTTCCTATTAGTTTCCCAACACCCAGTCACTACTGAATTCATGGATGCGCGTCAGCAAATAGAGCAAACGCTAAATGCAGTACTCGCCGCTAAAATTCAAGCAATCTGGCTCTGGCCAAATGTGGACTCTGGGTCAGACGCACTCTCAAAAAGAATCAGGGAGTTTCGCGAAGAGCACGATGAGGCCGATATGCACTTCTACAGAAACTTCTCTTCAGAGGACTACGTGAATATCCTCCGCGAAGCAACATGTATTGTTGGAAATTCGAGCTCTGGAATTAGGGAAGCAAGTTTCCTGGGGACCCCGTCAGTCAATATTGGATCTCGGCAAAATGGAAGAGATCGCGCACCTAATGTAATTGATGTGGGATACAGCGCCTCCGAAATTGAAGCAGCGATACAAACACAAGCTAAGCACGGACGATATCAATCCAGTGAAATTTTTGGCGACGGTTTTGCTGGTAAGCAAATGGCTGAAATTCTTGCTTCTGTTGATCTAAATGTGAATAAAAAGCTTAACTTTCATGCTTGATACTTTGCTTCTTCTCGAGACATGTGACTCCAAATCTAGGGTCTTGCTTCAAAATCAGAATTTAGTCGTGCTTGCGCCTGATAGTAAAGAAATTGACAGAAATAGTGTCAACCACATATTTACCAAACTGAATTTTCGGCTTGATGAAATCTTATTGGGGCAATACCCAAATTTAAAGACGATAGTAACTCCCACAACATCAATTGATCATATTGACTCACATTATTGTAAAAAACGAAACATTCAAATCATCAGCCTGCGAGATACCAAAGACATACTAGAGAATTTTTCGTCTACATCTGAAATAGCCGCTTGGCTTATGCTTTCGCTTAGTCGAAATGCCGTACAAGCTTCAAATGATGTGAAAGCTGGCAACTGGAACCGCAACGAATATATTGGGAATTCTCTTCGTGGGAAAACTGTCGGGATAGTTGGATATGGCAGGCTGGGCAGGCAGTTATCAAGAATTTGTTCAGCTTTTGGAATGACCATACTTGCAAATGATTTACTTGAAACCTCAGACAATTCTGTGACTTTTACAAAATCACTTGAAGAATTAGTTGGTCAATCTGATTTTGTTTCATTACACGTTGATGACCGGGAGCAAAATCGTGGATTAATCAACGAGCAACTATTGAATCATTTTTCACCAAATGCAATTCTTATAAACACCTCAAGGGGATTCGTTGTAAACGAAAAAGATCTGGTAAGAGCGATACAAGGCAAGAGACTTAAAGGGTATGGCACCGATGTGCTAGATGGGGAGCGTGGTGACACTTCTGGTTGGTTAACAAATAGCCCGATTTGGAAGGAGTACCAAGGGGGAAATCCTGGAGTTCTCGTTCTCCCTCATATAGGGGGGGCAGTAGAGGAGAATATTCCAACTGCAGAAAAGGCAGTGCTACAGCTTTTACTTGAAAGGATTCGTTGAAATGAAGTCGAACTTTGTTCCGCAATCTTCCTGGGAGTTCAATACCCTAGGAATTTACAATTTTAGTCAACCTGGTCCTTATCAATATATTTTTGATTTCTTACTTAATAACCAAACAACTTTGGGTGGGGATATCCTGGAAGCAGGAACGTACCGAGGAAAAACAGCTCTCTCTCTTGGGATATTCTTACGCCAAAATCAACTTCCAGGAATAGTGCATGGTTTCGATACTTTCTCCGGCTTCCCGAAGTACTCTTTAAATGACATGCCACAAAAATTTGAGGAGCTTTTCGAGTTAGATCAAATTTCTTCTGAACACTTTCTAAGAATCCAACGCTTGCGGAGCATTAAGACCGATTTATATAAACAGGATTTTCATCCCGGCACTACTTCTAGTTCTGGAGACTTCTCAAATAACTCTGTGGAGCCCCTGCTAGAAAAAATAGATTTTCTTGGTTTGGATAACATCCAACTGCATATTGGCGCTTTTGAATCCACGATGAAACACAAGGATGCAGAACAGCTACATTTTTCATTGATTTTTATGGATTGTGATTTATACGACGGATATATGGAAACCTTAAATTATGGCTGGGACAAACTCATGCCAGGTGGCATAATTTTTCTCGATGAGTATTACTCGCTTAAGTTCCCTGGAGCGAGAATTGCAGTTAATGAGTTCTTCGCAGATAAAGAGAACTTTGAATTGATTGATGTGGCTGACAGAAAAATTGATGATTTTGAGCGATGGATTGTGCGAAAGTTGGAAAAAGCTTGAACCGCATCGCACTGATACCTGCTCGAGGTGGCTCAAAGGGTGTACCAAGAAAAAATCTCATGAAAGTCGCTGGGAAGAGTCTTGTGGAGTGGGCCTTTTTTTCAGCGAAAGAAAGTCATTTGTTTTCACAGATATGTATTTCCACGGATGATCTAGAAATAGCAAGACATGCGGAGTCCTTTGGGGCTGAGATACATTTCATGAGGCCAGCAAATCTGGCTCTGGACAATTCACTCCAAATAGATGTCATTAACCACGCTGCCGGTTTTTTCTCTTCACAAGGTTTAGAGGCCAGTAGTTTAACTCTCCTCCAACCGACTTCCCCGTTTCGCTATCCGCAAGATTTAGTCAATTCACATTCAATTTGGGACAACAATCAAGCTAATTCTTTGATTTCGGTTTTGGAATCTTCCCAATACAACATTTCGACAATGTATCGGGGAGGGAAAGAACAGGTTCTTGGGGGGTTTTCACTGCTTCCATTGAGTGACAACGGAAATTCAAATAAGGGTTCTCTGAGACAAACATTCCAAAGGCAGTACTGGCGTAACGGTGCTATCTATATATTTAGGCTCAGCGACGGTGGAATAGGTTCACAACTCCTTACGGAGCCTATTCTTGGTTATGAAATGCCCTGGTACCAATCAATTAACATTGATACTTTTCAAGACCTAGAAGTTGCAGAATTAATTGCCCCAAAATTTATTTCCGGATTTAAGTAGTCAAGGTTTCCTGTTTATTTCCGATGATTTTTATATCCTTACTTTAACTTCAGAGTCCAAGTAAATTGGCTTGGAAGTCGAAAGATTTGACGCTCTTTCTGACTTCATCGAAAGAGCCGCTTGATAAAATCTTTCCGTCTTCAATATAAATCACTAGATCGGCAGATTGAACTGTGGAAAGTCTATGCGCAATAGTAATAAGCGATAAGTTTTGTTTCAAAACATTGAGAGACTCTGTGATGTCGAACTCTGTGGCAGAGTCCAGGGAGCTTGTTGCCTCATCGAGCACTAGCAATTTAGGGTTTGTGTATAGTGCCCTCGCTATTCCAATTCGCTGACGCTGACCTCCACTTAACTTGTACCCTCGTCCTCCGACCTCTAAATAAAGTCCAGTGAGGTCTTCATTTGAGAATTGACCTAATCCGGCAAATGTTAGGCTCTTCTTAACTCTTTCTAAGTCAGCTGAATCTCTGTCATACCCAAGTAACACGTTATCGAGAATGGTTCCGGAAGTCACTACTGTCTCTTGCGGCACATAACCAACGGCACCGGGCCATTTCTTGAAGGATTCGAGCGGTTGGCAGCCTGAGATTTCAATGGTTCCAGTTGATGGCCTTAATATTCCAAGGATTAAGTCGACAAGGGTGGTCTTGCCTGATCCAGAAGTACCAACTATCGCTACATGCTTGTTTGGGGAAATAGTAAGTTCTGAAATTCGGAGTTCAAAATCGGACTCACATGAGTACTTAAACCTCAAATTTTTTACCATGACTTCAGGTACGAACCCGATAGCATCAAAATCTGGGCGCGAAACTCTCGGACGTTCATCGTCCAAATTGAGATCAGCCTGAGCCTCAAGTAGCACCAGGGTTTTTTGGGATTGACCAAGATAGGATTTGACTTGCGTGGCTCCTTGTTGAATTCTCAGAACTGCCGGAGCAATTCTTGATGAGGCGCCAAAAAAGATGGCAAGCCCAGCTATTGCTGTTTTCGAGTCATATAGTGCAAATTGAATCCCGGCCATGATAAACGCACCACAAGTTATAGAGACTTCCATAACGTACTTGCTCACAAACGGCATGAAGGTCCGCTTTGCGACAGCATTAGAGACTCGATTTCTCAAAATTTCAAAATCTTCAACATACGCTTCGCGGGTATCTCGAACGACAGACTCTCTAAAGGTGCTCAGCACTTCACTAATCTTGTCGTTGCTTGACACATGCGCGAGTGTCTCGGCAGAGCCTATCTTAAATGCTTTGTTTTTAAGGTACATGCTCAAAAATATTCCGATGAAAGAGAAAAGAATAAATGTTGTCAGTGCAAGAACGGGGTTAAAGATAAACAATCCAACAGTAAGAAAGAGGAGCAAAAACGTGTCTGCAATAGCCGACATCGAAATTCCTACAATCCCTGTCATTAAATTTTGAACTCCATTTGTTGTTGCGTATATGAGTTCCTGATGGGAGTAGGAGTTAATTTCGGCTGACGGTTTGTTCAGTATTTTTCTTAAAAGTTTACCTGACAGCATCGCGCCTCGGCGGCTAACAAACTTAAGCGACCGTTTAGTTATCCAGAGTGATGCGACAGTCTTGGATAAAAGTATAGTAATCGTCATCAAGCTTAAAATTAGGATTTGCTTTTGGAAAGACTCCCCGTCCACACCCAATAAGCGCGTAAAAAAAACCCCGAAATTTCCTGAGTCTTGTGACTGAATTCCGTAGACAGAGAGTGTCGCAATTACACCGATGAGAGCAACACCGACCAGATCTAAAATTGCAAGCAAGATTTGAAAAATCACAACCAATTTAAGTATCAGCCGATCCCTAGCAGTGAGGTATCCCAAAATTAGAAAAAGGTGCGAGTTCTTTACTTTCTGATACCCGGAATTCATTTTTTATCAGCTTGTGAGCAAATTATCGGGTTGTTTAGAAAATGCATGAGAAGATTCTACTATCAAGGGGTATGGGTTTATGAATAGAATTGAGTGGGCATAATTTGGACAGTAGGACTCTGTTGGCAAAGCAAGCTTACATCGCCAGCCTTGGGCGATGCCTTACGGACATCAACCAATCCGTTCATGCTTCAAGCCACAGAGATAACTTTCACAAAACCATCAGGGCGATGTCTGTTTGGGGAACATATCCTTGGAGACGTTTAGATGATCTTCCAAGACAAGTTAGTGCCTTAAGCCTCTTAGTCAGATTTCTTTCAATTCCATTAAGTTCAATTAAAGGAATTCTGTACTTTGCTTATAAGTACCTCGAATATTTTCCGTATCGGGGATTTAGGAGATTGGACTACTCAAAAAGAAAAGTAGGTGTGTTCTCACCAACACTCCATCTATCGGAATTCTCCAATCGGTCTTACACGGGCTTTTGGGGGGAAATCAAGTATTTAGGTAGCGCCCTTAGGGTTGATACAGCCTGGTTCTTAGTTCCCTATAAACCGATCGGTATTTCAAATCGACAAATCGCGAGAGAGATATCTCGAATAAATCAAGAAGAAGAATTTTTGTTGATACCTCTGTCAGCATTTCTTAGCCTTAGAGTAATAACTAAAGCAATCTTTCAAGTTGTATCCTTCCATGCTTTTATTGCGAAACTCTTATTACGTGAAATAGTTACTCGTCCTAAAAATGATTTTTCTTGGGTCCTTAATTCAATAGATTTAGGTATCAGCCTTTCAAGGACTGAACTAAATAGACATTTAATTACCACTGCCTTGGCTAGAGAAAACCAATTGAAGAACTGTCTTCATTTGATGGAAGGTCAATCTTGGGAGATTGTTCTCAATGATTTATCCATCAAGTCTAATTTCGGCTGCTGGGGTGTGATTCACACGCCATTGCGGGGAGAAGATTCTCAAATTTTGAATTACCTGCTTGCCATTAATGGAAAAAATTTTGCCGAACAGATGCGGGGAATATGCTGTCCTGGGGAGTTATCTCTTGATTATCTCCAAGAGCTTGGTTTGACGAAAAAGCAGCTTCGACTCATTGAAGCGCAAAGATTTAGCCATTATGGAGATTCTCAAAAATTCACTTACTCTAAAAGCTCCAAAAAAATCCTATATGTCGCAGATGCAAATCTTGAAACGACTAAATTGTTTGCTGGTTTTGCCACGGGGCAAATCGCCATGGAGGGTGACTCAGATTTGCAGTTTTTCATCCAACCTCATCCCTCTCAAGTTCATCTCGATTTTGGTATGCTTCAAAAACTTGATGCTGTTGACAGTAGAGAGTTTGGGATAATCATTTTCGGCCCGGAAACATCTAGCTTCCTCCAGTCGGAGTTTGGCGAATCAAATATCCGTATTTTCTCTCCTCTCAGTGCGTCGTCTTATTCTCCTCTGGGAGTTGACTGGAAGATTCCTCGGATAGATGCAATCGAAAGTGTTGGGGATCAAATTGAAAGTCTATTCAAACTTAGTGTGAATGCTAATTCAATTGCTATCAAAGATACTAGTTTCAAAAAATGGAGGATGTTAATTGACGAATTACTCTAGCCCGGAGGTTCCCGAATTATTTGTAAATGGATTTGCTTCTGTAATTAACCGATTAAATGAGTTTATTGAAATTCAAGACTTGCAACGCGGGGACTACAAAGTAAAGATGGATGGAAGCCCAGTCGGGGACCTCGATCTGATGATAGAAAATTTCATTGGGGATCAACTACAAGAGTTACTTCCGGGATTTCAATTAATCGGTGAAGAATCTCCGCTCCCTGTAGATTGGAATGGTAACTACTTAGTTGTTGATCCAGTCGACGGAACCGAAAACTATGTTTCTGGAATTCCTATTTGGGGTACCGGGTTGGCACTCTTCGTGAATAATCAACTATCGGCGAGTAGTGTGACTTTTCCCGAAATTGGAATGGCGTATGCGTCTCAAATTATGAAAGGATTAATTCGTAAAGAATTAGGGAAATTCCGAGGCCCTCTTAGTTTTTCTCGAGTAGAGGCTTATTCATCTAATTCTTCATGGGGCGAAGTTGCATCGGATTTTCCAGAGGAAATTAGGGTTTTTGGCTGTTCGCTTTTTAATTTGATACTCGCCGCAACTACTTCAGTTACCTTTAAATCTAGTAGCAAAGGCGTTAGACTCTGGGACATTGCTCCAGCTGTTCTCGTAGCGCTTGAATCTGGAAAGAATGTGAAAATCAATGGGGAGGATTACTTTGGAGAATTTCTTAACCCCGCTCATAGATTCATGGTCGAAATTAAACACTGACAAATTGGTAATCCTTGGGAACGGTGAAAGTCGTTCCCGGGGACTGGATTTTGCTCGGAAAAATTCTCTGCCGGTCGTCTCGATAAATACTCTCGATGAGAACTCGCAGCAGATCTTCACAATTGTCACCAGAATCAGCTTACTTTCCCAATTGGAAGCGGAGAATTCTGACGGAATACCTTTGATTACTCCGGCAGGGTTCCCCTCTTCGGTTCATTCTGTAGCTCTACCCATTTCAGAGTTTGAGTACATCGAAGGGTTAACTGTTAAAGAGAGTAGCCAAGTTGGCTTCAGGGAAGATTTTGTGCTTATTACGATTCTAGAATTAATCAATCTTCTTGCAAATCATAGAAAGCAAGAAGATAAGGTTGTAGAGGTTTATCTTTATGGGTTTGATTTTGAAATCGCCGCAAACAGAGTCCTGAAGGCTGAAGATTTGTTCTTGGAGTCATTGCTTTTCCGCCAAAAGAGTATATTTGACATGCTCTTGCGGCAAGATAAACCGTTTGATTATCTCATTCTTGTCAATAGGTCGAAAACAGAAGAGAAGACCAATCAGATTTCAGCAAAACAAATCAATAAATCTGTACCTACTGTTTCTACAGGCGACTTGGAAGCGGCCATTCTCAAGAACAATCATCTTCAAAGAGAGATGTTTCTCCGTGCAAATAACGGAGAAGTTCAAATTATTGCCGAACTTACAAACAATCATTTGGGCGATACAGACAGACTCACTGACATGGTCAAGCTTTGTAAATCTCAAGGTGCGTCGGTAATTAAAATTCAAAAACGCGACATAAATGTGCTTTACACTCAAGAAGAGCGAGAAAGTGGTTACTCATCACCCTTTGGATCTACATTGGGCGAATATCGTGCAGGCGTTGAGTTGTCCATTGAGCAGATTGAGTATTTGACAGTCCTATGTGCTGAGTTAAGTATTCCTTGGTTTACAAGCGTCCTTGATTTACCCTCACTTCAATTAATGGATAAATTCAAACCTTTAAGCATAAAAGCGCCTTCGACAATATCCGAACATAGAAATTTTCTGCGCCATATAGCCAGCTCAGATATTGAGTATATTTTTATCAGCACGGGCGCGACAGATCAATCCTTTTTAGAATGGGTTGCTGAAAATTTTTCCCAGAAAAAAATAGTTCTCATGCAATGTACCTCGAGTTATCCCACCGCTCCTGATGATTGTAATGTCGCGGTAGTTCGGACTATTGAAAAAATGGGCGAAACCAACTTGATTATTCCGGGCTATTCATCACACGATATTGGCTCTCTGGCTTGCCAACTTTCCGTCGCGAATGGGGCACGCTTTATTGAAAAGCACATAAAGCTTGGGAGTGTTGAGTGGGTCCATTTTGATGGAGTTGCATTGGACCTTATGACAAATGATTTATCCAAATTTGTAGACGACGTTAGAATCGCTGAAAGAATTCTAGGTAGCCACGAAAAGAAACAATTGGTTTCAGAGCACCATAAATATAAACCTAATTCTAAACACAATTGATTGAAGGGTTCTCATGTCTGAGGTCGCCATAGTTATTCCAGCAAGAATGAAGTCGAGTCGGTTCCCCGGAAAGCCATTGGTCAAACTGCTGGGTCGGGAGATGATTTTGCACGTTTTGGAAAGAGTGAGTGAAGTCGCACCCAAGGAAATTATCTTCGTTGCGACAGATTCTTTAGATATTGCACAGGTGGTCGAGAAGTCTGGTTTTCAAGTGGTGATGACCGGTGACCATCCAACGGGTACAGATCGACTTGCAGAAGCGAATCGGACTATAAATGCAGACTTCGTATTAAATATTCAAGGTGACGAACCCGCCTTCAACCCGGCTGACATTAAGACATCTATAAAATTCTTAAGAGAAGCTGGGTTTAATGCAATTACTGGCTATTGCGGCGCGACAGGGAGTTCGGAATTTGAAGATGTAAACACCATAAAGGTAGCCTTTTCGAGAGGAAATAGATTGCTCTACATATCTAGAGCTTCTATCCCTGGATCCAAGAATAGAAAGACTACAGATTTCTATAGACAAGTTTGCATGTATGGGTATACGAGAGATGCATTAGCTAAATTTGCAGATCTGCCTCGTGGGGCTTTCGAGCAGATTGAAGACCATGAATTACTTCGCTTTCTTGAAAATGACCTGACTGTGGGCGTAGTGGAGCTGTCGGATTGGTCAGTTCCAGTAGATTTGCCAGGAGACGTCGCTTTGGCTGAGAAGCAACTCACGGAAAAATTCTTCTTAAGCAATCTTGTTGATTAAATACATTGGATCCTTACGTCTAATTATTGAGCTGAAGAGATTACTCACTGACCATATCCCTGCACGAATTGCCTCCTGGTTCCAAGGTCGGGATATTAGAATGTAGGCGAGACGTCCAAACTGAGAATACATCAGCTTCCACTGACTCAGTTCAGGGTTGGATTTAACAAAGAAATATCTCCAGGCAGCTCCCGAAATAATTGCCTGACTCCGATTGTAGTCGTTGGGTTCTGTGTCCTGGAAAGAAACTTTTGCCTCTGGCGCAAAAAGGAGCCTGCCCTCCTTAGACTGTTGGTATGAAAAAACTAAATCCTCACATGCAGCATATCTACTTGAAGGAACAAGCGATGTGTAGTTGCTTGTAGACTCAATTTTCCAGATAGAAGCGCCATTCAACCACTCTGTATAAATAGGTTGAGTATTTTCCAAATAACTAACCCCCTGACCACTACTTAGAACTTTGCCAGGTGTTCCACTGCTCAATAAAAATGCACGGCCCAGAAAGTTTTGGATTCTTGAAGTTCTATCTATCCGACTCGTAGGCGTTAGGCCCAGACCTATACCAACGATCCCATCATCGGATTTATTGTATGAAGACAAAGTTTCAAAGGCTTTTTCAAATGCATCAGGCTCCAAAGTTAAATCATCATCAAGGAATGCTACCCAGGGGATTTCCTTTCGTAATCTCGTGATTCCGATTTTCTTTTGATTTACCTGTCCCGTCACCTCAGAGTGGAAGTAATCAATCTCAAAGACATTCTTAAACTCAGAAATAACATCGTGAATCGGGTGTCCTGAGGAAACTAGGACCAAAGATTTAGGTTTGATTGTGCTCTTTTCCACACCTCTTAACAGTTTTCTGACACTTTCAGGGCGATCTTTGGTGGCAATAAGTATTGAAAAATCGGGGTGGTTCATATGTAAACTATATACATGTCCGCAGGAATGGATACGTAGGCATCTAGTTTGGGGGTTGACTTGGGAAAGGTATTGATTCTGGGAAGTTCCGGCCTTTTGGGATCAAAAATTTCACAAATTCTCGACTCCAAATTTGAAGTGATTGGAACTCACTTTAACAACGCACATAACTCGATAAGGGATAGCATTCACTTAGACGTATCTTCGCAGGACTTGTTTGAGGAAATAGTTAAAAAGGTTTCTCCGCAATTTGTGGTCAATTGCGTTGGATTGACGAGCGTAGATGATTGTGAACGGTTACCCGAAAAAGCAATGCTCCTTAACGCACTATTTCCTCACAGGGTCGCAAAAGCAAGTAGTAAGTTTAAGTTTCGCTTTATTCATGTCTCAACTGATCACTACGGCACCACTAGCTCTGAGGTTCGAAATGAGTTGATGGATCCGATCCCTGTAAACTCTTATGGTTACTCAAAACTTGCCGGAGAACGTTTGGTTCTAAATGAAAGTCCAGACGCTTTGATTCTCAGAACAAACTTCTTTGGTGTCTCCGCAAGTGGTAATCATTCAATTTTAGATTTTGCAGTTAATTCCTTAAATGGAGCATCTCCAGTTTATGGTTATGAAGACGTTTGGTTTTCCCCATTAGGAGTAACTCAAATTGGGCGGTTCTTAGAAAAGGCACTTGAAGGCGACTTGGCAGGAGTCTTAAATTTAACTGGGACGGAATCCATAACGAAATTAGATTTCTTGCGGGCGGTGGCGGTGGCCTTAGAATTAGATCCCAATCGTGTTATCCCAGCCAAAAGCTCAAATTTCTCCTCCTTAGTTTCCCGGCCGACCAATTTATCTTTGGACAATTCCAAGCTTCGCAGCCTCGGGGTTGAATTGCCTGCCCTGAGGGATATGATTGAAGAGGAGCTTTCGTATAAGGTTGTAGCCTAGGTCTTCACAGAGAAAGCGATGCCATGTCTTATTTAGCTGGAAAAACCGTCCTGATTACTGGGGGTACGGGCTCCTTTGGAAAGGCATTCGTAAAGCGCGTGCTTGCTGACGATGAAGTCAAGAAGTTAGTCGTATTCAGTCGCGACGAACTGAAACAGTTCGAGATGGCTGAGCAGATTAATTCGCCGAAACTTCGGTACTTCTTAGGTGACGTTAGGGATTATCAACGACTACTACAGGCTACGGATGGAGTAGACGTAATTGTGCACGCTGCTGCGATGAAACAAATACCTGCTGCAGAGTACAACCCTATGGAAGCGATCAAAACGAATGTGATTGGTGCAGAAAATATTGTTAACGCAGCAATCCAAAATAGAATTTCAAAAGTTGTGGCCTTAAGTACGGATAAGGCAGCTAATCCGGCAAATCTTTATGGAGCAACTAAACTTTGTTCAGACAAACTGATGGTCGCAGGAAATATTCTTGCTGGGTCTCGTGACACAAAGTTTGCATGCGTCAGGTATGGAAATGTTTTGGGATCTAGGGGAAGCGTAATTCCCTTCTTTTTAGAGCGAGCCAAAGAAGGTTTTCTTCCGATAACGGATGCAAGAATGACCAGATTCTGGCTCACAATCGAAGATGGTGTCCAATTCGTACTAGACAGCCTTGAAAGAATGCACGGGGGCGAGATTTTTGTTCCCAAAATTCCCAGCTTCAAAGTAACTGATGTTGCGCGAGTAGTTTGCCCTGGAATCCCAACACGTATTATTGGAATTCGTCCAGGTGAGAAACTGCATGAAATTATGATCACTGAAGACGACTCGAACTACACTTATGAGTTCGATGACCATTTTGCAATTCTTTCGCCTTCCTTACTTGTATCTGGAACTTATAAGAATTTAGGGAGTAAGGTCCCAGAGGGTTTCAATTTCTCGAGCGATAACAACAAGGTTTGGCACACAGATGAAAGTTTTCTTAAGTTGCTGAAGGAGCATGGAATATTAAAGTAATCCCTTACAGTCGGCAGACGGTCTCCCTCACTGATGCGCTCAAGGTGGGTTGGCACGTTTGGCGGCGCTCCCTTACGCAAGGGCCAAAGATTGGGGAGTTTGAAGAATCCGTAGCGGCTGAAGTAGGAGCAAAGTATGCTGTTGCTGTCTCTAGCGCCACTGCTGGGTTGCATATAGCCCTAGAGGCATTGCAAATTCAAAAGGGCGGAGAGGTTATAACTTCTCCCATTTCATTTCTATCGTCCGCAAATGCGGCTATTTATGCTGGCTTAACCCCTAAATTTGTTGATATAGATTCATTTTCACTAAATATTGATTTAAATCTAGTGAAATTGGAGTTGGATTCAAATCGTCATGTGGCCGCTATAATTCCTGTCCATTTCGGAGGTTTGCCATGCGACATGAAGGTATTGTCTGAATACACAAACTCAAAAAGAGTTCCAGTTATTGAGGATGCCGCGCATGCTTTAGGGGCTGTTTACGATTGTGGAAGTAGAGTTGGCAGCTGCAAGTACTCCGATATGACTGTATTTTCCTTTCACCCAGTTAAGTCAGTGACAACTGGTGAGGGCGGGGTAATCACAACTAATAGTCTTGACCTTTACAACAAGTTGCTGCAACTCAGATCTCACGGGATTAGTCAGCAAAGTGAGAGGTTTCTTAATCCGCAATTAGCGTCAACCAATGGTGTGAAAAATCCCTGGTATTACGAGATGCAACAACTTGGCTATCACTATCGTTTGACAGAAATTCAAGCTGTACTCGGAACGTCTCAGATGAGAAGATTAAGGGCATTTGTTTCAAAGCGGCGGGCAGGTGCGGCCTATTACGATGAGTTACTAATGGAATCAAAGTTTGTGCACTCTGCACAACCCGCCAATAGTGATCGAAGTGCGCGTCACTTATATGTCGTCCGTATTGATTTCTCTAAAGTGGACCTCTCAAAAGCGGAGTTGATGCACGCACTGAGGGAAAAGGGTATTGGTACCCAAGTTCACTATCGTCCAATTCCACAACAACCGTATTATTCAAACCTCGGATACGACTTTGCTAATTACCCAGAGGCTCTCCATTATTACGAGGAAGCGCTGTCAATACCTCTCTTTCCCGGGATTCGTCGTAAACAACAGAGATACATCATAAACACCCTTCTGGGTTTGCTAGAAGTTAAAAACTAACACCGTAAATTCCGCCCTCGGTACCACCTCATAATTCGAATTATTTCTTTGATTCAAGTGACTAGAGCTCTAAAGCCCTCTAAATCCATCGGTCGAACGTTTTGAGCAATGCAAGAACTCCAGTGCAAGATAATCAGTTTTTCAAGTACCATGATGGTATGGGTGTAGCGCTTGAGACTTCGCGACTTGTGATGCGTGAAATTGATTCCAGCAAAGATGATTTGATCCAATATTTAGGTTGGCTTCAAGATGTTCACAATAACTCATTTATCCAGAGTGCAAGAGTTGACTATAGAATGGAAGAACTTGAAGATTTTATAGATTCCATCAACTCAAAGAGCGATGCACTTCTCCTAGGTCTTTTCTTGCGGAAAGAGAATCATTTCATCGGCACATTGAAAGTTGAGCCAATTGATTATTCTGCAGGTAGTGCATGGCTCGGTATCATGATTGGGAATCCTAAGTTCAGAGGCTTAGGCTATGGTCGCGAAGCAATGGAGAAGGTTCTGATTTACCTTTTTGATTTTCTGAAACTTCAAGCGGTTTATCTTGGTGTCGATTTAGAGAATCTAAGCGCAATCAATCTTTACAGAAAATTAGGATTTAGAGAGTATGAATTAAATGCTAACAGTATGTTTATGCAAAAAACCGAGACTACCTAACTTTAAAAAGAGGTTTGAGTGGCGTAACTTTAATCTTAGATTTGAGATTATCTTGAATTACCCCTTTAGAGATTGACTCTAGGGTGGTCAAATAACTTTCCTCTAACTGATTCAAATGTTTTCGAGAATGTGCGAGATTAACATTGTGGGTTCCTAGGATTAGAACACCTTGTTGAAACATTTCCTGCATAAAGTAAGTTTTTAGGAGTTCTGGTGGATAGTCCTCGGTTCCCTTCCAATTCAGGAACATCCATGTAGGGTCACCGCTCAAATTGAGTAAATCACTAGTTCTGGTCTGAGATATAGCTAGGCTGACACGTTCTTGAAGGTCGGTACCAATCCGTCGCAGTTGAGGAACCACCTCATGATTCATATGTAATTGCAGTACAGATTTAGCTGCTGCGAGCGAGAGTAGTTCTCCTCCAAACGTTCCAGAAAAAAATATCTCCTCCATCTCCATCAGGATGTCCCGTCTGCCTGCGACTACGGAAAGCGGGAATCCATTTGCTATTCCTTTTCCGAAAGTTGATAAGTCTGGGATCACGTTGAAAAGTTCTTGTGCTCCCCCTTCCGAAAATCTAAATCCAGTAATAGTTTCGTCGAAAACCAAAACAACTCCGTGGGCCTTGGTAAGTTCCCTCACCCCCTCAAGGAATCCTGGATTTGGAAAATTCAAGTTCATTGGTTCCATTACTACACATGCGACGTCATTTCTATCGCTCAAAATCTTCCGTAAAGATTGCAAATCATTGTATTTAAAGACTTCTGTAAGTTCAGAGGTGACCTGCGGAACACCCTTGTTTCTTGTTGTTGAACCGATGTACCAGTCCTGCCATCCATGATATCCGCATACAACTATCCGGTCTTTCCCTGTATATGCGCGGGCTAATCTCACGGCGGCTGTCGTCGCATCAGTACCATTTTTTCCAAATCGGACCATCTCTGCAGAAGGGACAATATTGCAAATCATTTCAGCAACTTCAGCTTCCAAAGTTCCGGGGAGAGAGTATGTCACTCCCTTTTTGAGTTGCTTTCGGACTGCACGATTAACTCGTGAATCTCCGTAACCTAGAGTTACTGATGCTAGAGACGAAACTAGATCTACATATTTGTTTCCATCAACATCCCAAACTTCGCACCCTTTTGCCTTCTCTATATAGAGAGGTGAAATACCAACAGGATACTGAGTTCGGGATTTACTAAAAGTCTGAGACCCCAGTGGAATTGTGTGTTCTGCACGAATCAAATGCGCTTCGGATTTTGTAAATTTGCGCACGTGTTGTCTACTCTTGAATCTCTTTAAGCGCCACATTCCTAAGGTTACCCGATATCTCGTTGTAAAGTTCAGGTTTTCCTGTCAGCAAATCTAGCAAGTCTTGGTAGTTGAAGGTGAGTTCCCGACCTTTGAATTCGTAATAAACCTTCCTTACAAACTCAAGGTCTCCTTCGTAATCGACTGTCCACCGAAGGCTTGACAGGTCCCTGGCCTGTGAAAAGTTTTTGATAGAAAATTCTTTCATTCTGTTCTTTAGTCCTAGTGTCACATGCTCACTTTCAGCTGCGGAAAGTGGATACTCGCTCACTCTGATTAGAGCTGACCGCTTTACGATTTCAATATCTAACCCATCCGGAAAGGTTGGTTCAAGAGCGTTGCTTAAATAGTCAAGATCAGAATTGTCAAACTTTGAAACCATTTCATCAATCAAATTCGGCATAACCAGAGGGCAATCTCCAGTTAAGCGCACTATATTTTCATAGTCCCTAAATCGCTCTAGAGCCTGCAAGAAGCGCTCAAGCACGTTGTCGATTGGACCCCTTTCAACCAAAACTCCGTTCTGTAAGAGGTATTCTGTGAGTACATCATCACTTTGGTCTGTCGAAGTCACAACAACCAGTTCATCAACTTTTTTTGCTTCTCTAATTCTCATAATCTGCCAATAGATCATTGGTCTTCCATTAATGTCAGCTAGTACTTTTCCGGGTAAGCGAGTGGAAGTCATTCGTGCTTGCAGGATAGCCAAATTCTTATTATTCATGGTGCCAATTTCTTGGGTCACGAATGAATTCCGGAAGTACTGCATCAATTGGAATGTCTTCGTTAGAATAATTCACTGCAAGTTTCACATCGTGAAGTTGAGAAGCTTCAGAAACTCCAATCACGAATTTAGAAGCCCATCCAAGTTGCTGCACATAACTTAAACACAGCTGAAGTGGTGAACTATTCCTTATTTGGGCGACTTCATTTAATCGATCTAAAAATGGCTGCGCACCTGCAAGATGTGCTGGTGCATTTTTCATTAAAAGCAACCCTTGCAAGAAAATGGACCTTACGTGAAATTCAATCCCTAATTCATGGAGTGATTTGATCTGGCCAGAGTGTCTAAGTCTTTGATCTGCGATATTTTCAGGGACTTGAAAGAGAGTAATCCGTGGGTGCCTTTCGTGGATTATCAATACTTCGCCCAATTCGTAAACTGAAGCTCCTACTTTTTGGACCCTGCCTGTTTCTAATATCGAATCTATAAGATTCTCTACATCTTTCGAATCTTTAGTA
>JACCDI010447802.1_pt1 | contig 20037 bp, 20 predicted proteins | sample 7442791 | NCBI WGS metagenome assembly JACCDI01 (sample SAMN15323434, study PRJNA562643) | freshwater metagenome | isolation source: river surface water | place: USA:Blue River Watershed | collected 2017-08-15
CCAGATCTGGGCAGAATTCGCCTGGTTGACCCAATCAGCGGGTTTCAGTGTAGAATATTCCAGGATGAGGAAGGTTTTTGTGATATCGGCGAATCCACGGGCTTTCAGGGTATCCTTGGCGAATTGTTCTACGAGAATGGACTTTTGTTCGCAGATCCAGAGGATATGAGGGGGTGTATGTAGGGATTTGTGGGCGGCAAGGAAATCCCGTGCCAATTGCAGGGCAATCCAGGACTTTCCCGTACCCGTCGCATGGAAATGGACACCAGATGCGTAGCCATTGGCTTTAGAAGCCGCGAGGGCAGTTTGTTGGTTTTCGCGGAAGGAATGCATGATTTAGAACACACCGACACTTCCAACACAAGGTTACGACTCAACTTTGGTGTGGAGTGGTGTGCTGACAAAAAATAGCATGATCTTGTTTATACAGAATGTCCATAATATCGCAGGGCATATTCTTGCATATTAAGGGTGCCCATGGAACGGTTACAATCCCCACAAATGGGTCGTAGATTCTGGAGTGTGGTGGTACCACCAGCACACTCCGGAATAACATGGCCGGCTTCAAAACCGAGTTTATCAATTGTATTGATATGACAAACGGGACAGTTTGTTTGTCCTACAGGTGCACCAATGTAAGTATTCCAGACCTGCTTGCGCAGAGCTGCGGGGATTGCCTTCTTTTTCTTACCGCCTTTTTGGGGCTGGGTTTGATGTGTGGGTTGCTGAAGGAATGCCGCGGCGATGGCACGACCTGCAAAGGATGCCAGGAAATCCATAGGATTGAAATCCGGTGGCAGGGTGGGTGGTAGGGTTACGGATGGAGTAGCTTTGGAATTTGCAGGGGGTGGCTTGGCTTCCTTTGCCTCCTTAGCTTCTTTGGCTTCCTTGGTTTCCTTGGCTTTTTCCAGGGCTTGCACAACATGGTCTGAGCATTCACCGAGATCGCAAAAGTCGCGGAGTAGTTTGGGAACGGATTTATTCGTTTGGCATTTCTCCAGGAAGGTTTGGAAAGTATCTGGAGTGGCAAGGATCTTCTCGGCCTTCTTACCGAGTTCAACAGCTTCCAACAAAAGGCCACGAATCTCGCGTTTCTGTGCGGCGGACATGATGTATGATTTGTTGGGTTTGTTGCGTATGTGTCATGATCGCATCATTTTTGGGAGGGTTTTTCCGGTTTGAGTGGAATAATACGAGCCAGGCGTTCAGGTTCAATTTCTGCACATGCAGGTTGTCCCATAGGTGGCACATCTGTTAACTCAGCCAATGCATCGTGTATGGAGGGGCGTACATTTTCGGAAGGTCCAACCTTTTCGGACTTTCGTGATGCAACAGAATATGCGATTCCCATTTCTATATAAATCATGAGAGATTACTAGAATTAGTAAAATGAGCACCGGAAAAAAGCCTGAGATTGCACCCAGAATACTGGTGGCGGAGCCTGTGCCCAGAATAATTGCAACTGAAAAGACGGATGCAGCAAATGCAGCACCTGCACCCAGAATACTGGCGCCTTCTGAACCACCTTCAGCATCCCCCATTCCTACAGACGGACTCGTTACATTTCAGGCGGTACAAACACTCCTAGATACCCAATACAATTCCGACAATTCCAACAAATCCGTCATATGCGATATTATTGCCATGTATTTGAAGGGTCAGAAAATCCTCTATACAGAGGCCAAAACCGTCTGCGAACAGCGCATGAATTACCTCATGTTGCCCGCTATTTTCATTACCTCCGTCTGCACAATTCTGAGTCTAGTTCTGAAAGATGTGGCCTACGGCGCTACGATTGTAAGTTCGCTCAATGGATTCAACGCGTTTCTGTTGGCCCTCATATCCTATCTGAAACTGGACGCGAAAGCCGAGGCACACCGTACATCTGCCTATAAGTTTGATAAAATGCAGTCGCAACTGGAGTTTTCCTCGGGCAAGTCCATGTTTATGGAGGTTACTTATGAAGATCTCGTGAAAATCATCAATGATACCGAGGCAAATGTACGGGAAATCAAGGAAACCAACAAATTCATTCTCCCTGAAGACATACGCGTGCGCTATCCACAACTCTGTAATATGAATGTATTCGCGGAGGTGAAGAAAGTCCAAAATCAGGAAATGCTTATGACCAACACTCTCAAGGACATACTGAATGAGAAACAAGGAGCCGAGGGGGAGGCAAGGCGCATGTTGGAAATGAAGGAACGCCATGTGGTTGGGGAAATCATTGGACTCAAAGACGATTACTTGAAGATTGATGACATTTTTGAGAAGGAAATGGGTGTGCAGCGCGAGAAACTTCGGAAGGGGTGTAAGATGTTGGCGTGGTTGAAGACCTAAAAGACATAACAGTATAAATTATTATTTGCCATGGAAATTACAAGTCGATCACAACTTGAACAGGATATTTATGTTGTGAAGTTATTTGGACAAAAACGCAATGGATACTTTTTGGATTTTGGGGCATTTGATGGAATCTCTTTTTCCAATACATATGTTCTTGAAAAGGACTTTGGCTGGACCGGAGTTTGTGTGGAACCTTTGCCATCCGAGTTTGAAAAGCTGAAAGAGTGTCGTTCTGCATATTGTTGCAATAAGGCATTATATTCAAAAAGCGGTGAAACCTTGGAGTTTGTGGTATCTGATATGTTGTCTGGAATCAAGGATTCAATTGATCATCATACTTATGTTAAAAACTCCCAAACAATTCAAGTGCAGACAATAAGCCCAACAGATCTCCTTATTGCAGCAAATGCCCCAACTGAAATTGACTATATGTCACTAGATACTGAAGGATCCGAATTAACTATTTTAGAAGCATTTGATTTTGATCGGTATACTGTAAAGTTTATAAATGTAGAGCATAACTATCAGGAGCCAAGACGAACTCAGATGCGGGATTTGTTGGAATCTAAGGGATTCTTATATTTTGGATCTGTTAAATTTGACGATAATTATATACATTCTAGTTTCTTTACTGATATGCGCAATACTGAGTACACAATTGAATATGTATCAAGTAAATTATGGTTATCAAGTTCTAACATTGAAAGACATGAGATTGAAATACGATACGATACATCATCGGATGCCTTAATCATTCCATATATATTTAGTAAAGTTTTGGGTCAAGGCACAATTGACCATGGAATTTTGAAATTTTCACAAACACACACGACATATGAACGCAAACAAAAAATATGTATTCAGAATGTGTATATTCCTGAATCACCTTTTTGGGGATTAGGAGATTATTTGCGTGGATCATTATCTTTGGCAGGAATTTGCGAATCATTAGGTCTTTCTTTTGAACTCAATTATAGTCAACACCCAATTTATGCGCATCTAGTTAATAAACATTCAAATATGCATTCTGTAAATTTATCGGATGTTCCTATATTTCATATGGAAGATGTAAATAAATTATTAAATGCATTAAAAGAGATTACATCCACCCAACTTCAGAATAATATAGTTATCCCCGTTACAACGAATTGTTGGCATTTGGAGAATGGAATATCAAATGAGACACGTGAAATTATTCGTAAATCCATGACTCCCAACAGTGAATTGGAGATTGCTGTAAAAGAAATCCAATCTATTCTTGCATCAAATGAATATAATGTTGTCCATATTCGCATGGGGGATAAGTATTTATTGGATAACCAACAGAATGAAAAGATATATTATACTTTTTACACAATGATTCTATCCAGTCTTCCTAGGGATATACCATATATGCTTTTTTCGGATGATAATAATTTTAAAGAGTATTGTAAAAAGAGGGGCATTATGGTAAGCCCCACACAACCGTGTCATTTATCGGATTCTGTAGAAAGTATTTCCGAAAAAGTGAAAGGAACTTTGAGTGATTTCTTTTGTATGTCGCAAGCAAAGACTATTTACAAATATAGTAACCATGTGTATGGGTCCGGATTTGCAGATTGGTGTGCAGACATATATGGTATTCCTACAGTTGAATTATTACTTCCAGCTCCTACCGGAGCAAATGCATATATTTCGGATACTACTAGTGATGTTGTATCATTCACGATTGATAAAAATGAATTCAAACATAGTCATGGAATGTTTATTCTCAAAGGGAAATGTCATGTAAATGAAAAATTCTTTCCATATGAATTTATGTTTGATTACAGCCTTAAAGGTGTAATTTTTCCAAATACACATATTAAACCAGTGTATAATGAGAAAGCCGCCATTTTTAGGAATGTGTATTCCTATTTGAATTCTGATAACGATAAGACCACAACATTGCCTATGATTGATACAATTAATATTCTAGAATTAATGGAATATGTAATGCGATCTGAAAAAATGTATGACCACAGCCTACATATTTGGATTGTTGAACCATATGATAGAATGCCAGAATTTAAATGGCCAATATTGCCTATACATGCTACTAACATAAAAGAACGTGTGCATTTCTTATCTTTTGCATCCGATGGATTCACTAAAAGTTTACAAAGATTGAAGTATCATGCGGAAAGTTGCGAACTATTTGCATCTGTAAATGCTTGGATGGAGCAAGATATTCCAGATTTCATTGAGAAGTGTACTACATTTCTAAAAGAAAATTCCCGTTTATTCGGATATGGCACCTGGAAACCCTACATTATCCATACTATGTTGGAAAAAATACCAGAAGGCGAGTTCCTTTTCTATTCGGATGCGGGAAATTCTATAAATCCCTATGCATTTCAGCGATTCAAAGAGTATTTGGAACTGTGCAAGAATTCCCCCTATAAAAATGTTTCCATGCATTTGGAGTCCGAACCCAACGGCAGATTCCAGGAAAAGAATTGGACGAAAGAAGATGTTATGAACTACTTTTCTCTCAATGAGGAGCAGAGATCTGCTCCCCAAATTTGTGGAGGGTTTTGGCTACTACAGAAATGCGAATTCACTGTAAACTTAGTTAAAAAATGGTTAGAACTTGCGGAGAAATATTCCATGTGGGATGATTCACCGAGTACCTTGCCAAATGCGGAGACATTTTATGAACACAGACACTGTCAAAGCATGCTATCCTGCTTGTTGAAAACCCATGGCACCCACACAATTGAGAAAAACGAATTTGATGTTGGAGAAGATTCATGGAACTATCCCATCTGGGCGACACGCATTCGGTAATATAAAGAATGTATATAATTACTAATCAATAGTAGCAAGTATGTCAACTATAGGTATAGCTATACCCTGTTATCGCAGGCATTTGAACTTATTAAAGCGATTACTGCGATCTATTGAACATCAATCCAGAAAGCCTGATGCAGTTTCTGTAAGTTGTTCCTCCTGTCGCGAAGAGGATATTGGTTCTATTGATGTATCCAATTATACATTTCCCATCCACATTGAATATCATGCTGATGCAAAGAATGCCGCTCAGAATAGAAATATAGCTGCAAAACATCTGAAAACGGATATTGTAAGTTTTTTTGATGCAGATGATATAATGCATCCTTTAAGAATTCAAGCTATAATGATTGCATTTGAAAATCCAACTATACAATTCGTCTTACATTCGTTTTTGGATGCACCGGAATTTGAAGCGTATGCGGGATTGGATATTTACGAATCTGCCCTAGAATTTGATGACAATCCTAACTCGGTATGTTTGAAATGTCGCGATTTCAGAATACATCACAGTCAAGTATCTGTGAGACATGACTGTTTCAACATTATTCAATTTAGGGAAGATGAAATGTTTAATCGTGCCGAGGATTCAGTGTTTTGTAGAGAAATGTTGTGCAAATATCCCACACAAAATGCGTTTATTGCAAATCCATTGTCAAGTTATGTAGGAGAGGGTCAAACATATTATGATGATGTTATAGTTTCGGAATCCCCCACCGCATAAGCATGCGTCCATGTAGGGCATTGGCGAGTGCCTGGCTTCCAACATGTGCCGATGTGGCATGAATGCCTCCGTACTTTCGGGAAAGTCCGGCGGCATCCGCTAACTCCTGCCAACTAGTATAAGTCATTGTAACCGGTGCCGCCGGCACCTGGCCAGTCTGAATGAGGCTGGCGCCTGCCGGAAAGACCCATGTTCCCAACACAAGCTCCTGCTCCCCCGTGGGCAATGCGGGCGAAAGAAGACCCAGATCGGCGGCCGTGTAGGAGGCGGTGGGGATGGCGGCACCAAACCATTCCGTCATGACATTCGCGAAAGACTGACTGAAGGCCGAATGACCTGAGGGAAAATCGGCAAATGGTGGTGATACAAAATCGGTTTCCTGATACGGCATCCAGTGTTCCCCTGTAGTTTGGGTGCCATCGTAGAGTGTTATGGCTTCGCCACGGTGTTGTGTACGAATGTATTGGATGGGCCGGGCTTCCATATACAGTTTCTTCAATCCCCACACAAGTCGGGCGGTCTCAAAAATATGGGCGGCGAGATCCAAGCCACTATAGACTAGCGCACTCCATCCACGGGTTGCTGGGGCATTCGTGGCCTGCATGTAGGCACGCCAGAACCACAACATCATGCCTGGGGGCGATACAGTATTGGGACCACCCGCCCAGAACTCCGCCTGGACTTTCTGGTCGTCTGTAAGTGTTTGGGAAATAGCAAGAAGTTCGGCGATTTCAGCGGCTTTCGCGGCGGGATCTGTGGGAAACAGGGCTTTTGCGGCATTCTGGGCAATGGTTCCGTCTTCACCCGAAAGTACTGTAGCACGCACAGACATCCAGGACCATGTGAGGTATTTCTGGGTCTTGGGGCCGACTTTTAGGGGTGCCCATTTGGCGGGTTGAGCAAAGGTTGCGGGATCCACGGTATCCGCAACATCCAACACAGTTGCACCATTGGGTAGCTGTTCAGTCGTAGGCTGGGCAAGAGCCTCTGTGGAACCATCGGCCTGTCTCAGAGTCCACCAGGACTGCCAGGCTGTATAGAATGCCCCCCAATTTCCTGTACTCCCTACACGCGCCCATTCCGCCTCCTGCTGCTCTGTGGTGAGATGGAGGGCTGTGCGTTCCATGGCGAGCACGGTATCGGGTACATATGTGGGAACGAAGGAGGGCATCATGGCTTCCCACATATGATTCATCCAAATGTATTGATCGCGATTAGTTTCCAGGGGTGTGCCCTGGGACCAATCCCAGCGATCCTTGGTACCGGCAATGCGTGCCTCGGTGGCAGGCTGCGTCCATTGATAGGCCATGGCAGCCGTGACAAACCAGAGGTAGTTCAGGCGGGCACAACGAGTAGGGCCTATGTTTTGACTTGCTCCGTATGCCAACACATGATTCAACATTGTGTAAAATGCCTCGGGGAAGGGTGTGGCCGTTTCGGTATCCTGTTGGACCGGTGGTTCTGGTTGCGGTTGTGGCTGCGGCAGTTCATCACGCCGCCGAATTGCTTCCTGTTCAGCTCTAGTATAGTACCGAGCAGGAGACATTGTAGTCTGATATTTTAGTAACATTGCTCTTAAGGACATTGTGTGTTCTACTGTAGGCTGGGAATTGAAGAGGCATGATGATGCGTGAATGCTGTGAGGCCTACAAGTGCATCCACAAGTAAGACAACCCATGCATTCGGTACATGAAAGAGGGCCATAACACTAAACAATGCATACATGGTCCCGTGAAACGGTCTCAGAGTATTCCACCAAATACGATCTCCAAACACTTCGGGGCCCGTTTTGCGCGCACCTGTGGCATAAATGTAGAAAAATCCTATAGCCGGCAAGAGTGCTAGAGCTCCCAACAGTTCCAACATAGATGGCGTAGCTGTTCGTGCCAAATATACAAGGGCTAGGCGTGTACCCATACATCCTGTTAGAAACAGAAGTATGCGTTTGAATTCCTTGGTCATGTTTATTCCAATCCTAAAAAGGCCCGACCTATTTTACTTCCCGCAAAGATAAGGAATCCCGCAATTACTTGTAAGTAGAACATGTATCCCACATCCCCTAAACGTGCCACCCATATTACAATGGATGTAATAAAGAAGACTATGGTGCCTACCCAAAACACATAGTTGTAATTAATGTCTATCTGGAGTCCTCCGAGATTCATCCTTGATGGGTCTCGGGGAAAAAATTGAAGAAGCCGCCGGCGGAAAAGAGGGAGGCTGTGGCGATCCGAGTTCTTTCTGTATTTCTTTCCTTTCCTTCCTTTCCTTTATTTCTTTACAATGTCTTCCTTTCATGACATGGCGGCATGCATTGATGTGCATGCTCCTGAACCGCCTGCCCCCATCCTGAGCGCTCGTCCGTTGCTCATGCGCCAAATTTGTGACAGCCGCTGGATTTGCGGAGAGCTATATTTGCGGGCCAATCCGGAAGCCTCAGAGATTACAGTGTACAGTCATCACTGGCATGAGGGATCCTTCTGGGACTACAAGGTCGTTCGTATAAACCATGGCAATGGCGAGGAGCTTGAGCGACAGACATGGCTCAACAATCAGCTTATGTCGGCATATGTTTATGATGAGCCGGAGCCAGTAGCGGAGCCAGTAGCGGAGCCAGCCGCCGAACCCGCTGCCGCCGAACCCACAGCCACAGAACCCGCAGCAAAAACATCATAACCCTACAACCCATCTCCATCATCACTAAAAAAACACAAAAGACCCCACCAAAGGTTTTTTACGCAGTTTTGCGCCACACACGATTATGTCCCACGGCATAAATATGTTGGAGATCCGAACGAGTGTCCAAGGCATCCTGGATTGCCTTGCCCACATCTGGATGTCCGTGGAAGCGACCTGCAGGATGTTCCAGAAACAACGAAGCATCATCCATTACCAACAGTCCTCCCGTCTTGAGCATAGGCATATAATTGGCAATATCCTGGCACACCACCTCATAATCATGACATCCATCAATGAATAGAATATCATACGGTCCCTCTTTGCCCGCTTCCATGAGTGTAATCGGATCCTGTGAGTAGCCTTTAATAATCTGGGTGTTCGCAAAGGTGGATCCATGGGTTTTTGCAAAGGCGCCCTGAATCGCCGCAAAGTAATCCACATCGTCATAGCCACTGTATTTATCGCCTGCGCCGCTCAGGGGAGTTACACCCACAATACGCGGGGTCTTGCCAAACAGTGTAGCAAGATATTGGATGGTGGCCAGGACGCGTCCCTTATAAACGCCGACTTCCAGGAACTTGAAGTCCACAGGTGCATCCTTGACGGCCAGGTACCAATTCCACTGAAAGGAAAGCTCACCGAACCCCTCGGTTGCATTGAATGCCTGAAGCAACTTCGGCTCCCGCATCATGACATTATGCTCAAATTCGCGATAAATCTTAGCATGTTTCTCTTTGAAGGAAAATGCCGAATTTGCGTAATAGGATTGGACGGACGCAAGAGTATCAAATGCCATCTCGGAAATATCTGAATGAACTAGAAAGGAATGCTTAAAATGAGACTGTCATCCGATGCATGGGCAGCCGGTGCGATCTCAATTTTTTCAGTGACGGTAACCGCTGTCCTAGGATCTCAGTATACCCAACAATCCGTCCAAAGCCCCTGGTATGCGACTGTGCGACCAGCCTTTGCACCACCCAATTGGGTATTTCCGATAGTCTGGACACTTCTATACATTTCCTTGGCTGCTGCATTTACACTATCCCTCCTAGGTGATTCAAGCCTTGTAGTCCTGCTTCATGGTCTGAACTTGGTACTGAATGTGGCCTGGTGCAAGACCTTTTTCGGAGATCATAATATTAAGGGGGCGTTAGGAGTTATTGTGGGAAATGTGGGTGTAGCTTTGGCTATTGCAGCGATAACCGAAATCCCAACAGTTCTTACGCTAATGATCCCCTATATTGCCTGGCTCGTCTTTGCGACTGCCTTGAACATGGGAGCGCTTTTACGGGTTTAAACTATGTAATTGAAAAACGAATAACAATGCGAGTTGCCGTATTATTGACCGGCCAGATGCGCCGTTACACGGATCCAGATGTAATACAGTCTCTAACTGCATATTTTGCCATGTTCAGCAAAACGGATGTATTCATTTCCACCTGGTCTAATCGCGGAGTTTCCTACAATCATGGACAAGTACAGACACGAGGTGACGAGGCTGATGAAATTACGGAGGACTTCCTACGCCGTCTGTATCCCAACATGGTCCAATGCGCAATTCATGATTTCGCGGCATGGGAGGCGGCACTGGAGGGATGTAGAAAGCAAGTGTATACCGAGGGATTCCAGTGGAATGGTGGACATATTCGCGGAACTGTTGTGCCACAGTTCTTTGGTCTCTGGGATGCCAATCGGATGCGCATAGCACATGAACGCGAGACAGGTGCTTACTATGATGTTGTGATTCGTGTGCGCCCCGATGTAATTTTTGCACCCCATTTGCGTTCCCTCTACCGATCCTTGGTGGCCAACACGATTTATGCAATTAACAACAAACGATCCGGAACCTATTATCCTCAACGCATTTATGATATCTTCTTTTTCGGCACACCGGATGCTATGAACCGACTGTGCCAAGCGTATGAAAACTTTGAGATACTGGTTACCCATCCGTGGCAGAATGGACTTCATCCACGGGATGCGTGTCGGTGCCTTTATGTGCAGGCGCGCTTTCTGAATGGTATGACTGTAGTAGATCTTCCACAGGATGTGTGCTGTGTAAAGCGATAATTCGTGCCCGAACAAGCGTGGCGTCATTTATGTTTCTTGCTTCTGGGTTAAATGCAAAGGTAGGGATAGGATTTGCCAATAAATGTTGGGCTCTTTCATACAGAGTTTTGATAGTATATGTGGGTGACCATGGTTCAATAAGTAAATTGGAAGTAAGTCCATTGGGTGTAATATTCGGATGAAACATAGGTGTGAGGAAGCGTATATAAGGAGGTTTGAATGGATAACATGAATCATATTGGATTTCCATTTGGAATGTAAGGTTTTCATAAGGAGTTTGGGGAGGCCCTTGCACATGTAAAACCCACTGAATGCGGTTATCATTTGCAGGTTGAATGGAAGTAAGCTCTAATTCCGGAAATCGCTCCCGTTCTTTTTCAAGCCGTTTAATTACAGTTCGGTTCATTTATTGGCGTGTAAATATGGATATATTGATAGTTCCATATTTACAGAATCATTTTTTATGTGTTTAGGTGCAGATCCAGTATGGATTTAAGCAGCCAGGGTGAAACCCAGCTTCTGGGCCACCAGGTTCACCAGGTACTGATCATCGTTGTTCCAGCCCAGGTACTCATCACCAGTTAGAGTGTAAGTACGGTTACCCACACCATTGCCCTGCTCATCATACAGAGTGACAGCCAGAGTCACGCTAGCAAACAGATCCAGGCCAACCACATGAACCTTGAAATACTTCACGGTCTTCACCTCAGTGATAGTGGCTGGTGTGATTTCCACACCGGGAGCCTGCATCTCATCGCCCATTTGTGCACCAGTAATTCTGTAGCTTGGCATCTTATTTTATACTTTGTTCGGAGAAAATTAATCGGGTCTTACCGCAGGGTCTAAAATAACACTTCCTCACAATGAATTAAGATGGAACTTACACTTCTTACAGCCCCAACAGAGCGACAAATCTTTGATTTGCCTCCCGCACCGGAGCCCTGGATACGCCTTCATAAAGTTGCAACTGGTGCATCCCTCGCTGCAGGGGCAATAGCATATACACTCACGAATATATCGGGGAAAGCCGCGACATCCGCAACTGCCAACACCATTCGGATTGGAGGCTCTGTACTCGCTCATACAGGCCGTTTACTCGCCGGAGATATGGTGGGTCTCGGCATTCAGACAGGTGTTCGCACAACTGCCTATGTCGTGGAACAGACGGGAGAATCCGCCACACTCATTGGATCACTTCTTGCATCCACAGTTGCAGCAGTCACTGTGGGTTCCGCTTTTCTAGTCGGAAATACACTGTATGACATCTATAAAAACAGCTTTCTATCCAACCCCCTTCCCGATTTACCAATAAAATTGATTGAATCCATAGAAGAACTAGATGCGGAAAGCGAGTATGTAGTGTATTTATTGGAAGATAAATCAGTCATAGAGGATAATATGGAAGCGGTTGATTAAAGTATATTTTACAATCCCTACAATAAGAGAGTAAGAAGCAATGGGTGTAGAAAAGCCAGTAGAAGAATTATTTCAGCGTGTTTTCTCCAATGAAAAGACGCGGGACAATTACATTAGCCGTTTGAACGGCATGTTACAAAAGGTGGGTGCAGAAACAGTTATGGAGATTGTGCGTGCACCAGATACATGGTATCCTAAACTCCGTGAAGCCTATCCTTCTCTCACAACACGCAAAAACATCCTAACAGCTATATTGGTTCTATTTCGTGAAGATGCCGATTTGAAGGGTGATGAATCCCTCAAAGGGCAATGGAAGAAGTGGCATGAGGATCTAAGACGGCATGAGGATGCCCGTATTCGTCGCAGTGAACCCGCTGAAAAGCAGATTGCAAAATACACGAGTTTTGAGGAAATTGAGGCAAAGTATGAAGAGTTGCGGAATAAGGGGGCTCATACCACACGCCAGGATTCCCTACAATATGTCCTGCTCTCCGTAATTGTACATTTGCGTCCGAAACGAGCGGATCTGGGCGCAGTAGAGATATTCAAGACGGACCCGAATCGCACCGATATCAACTACATGGTAATTCGTCCGGCAGCCGAAGGATCCTCCTTCCTTTCCATGAATATCTACAAGACCAGCAAACATTACAAGAAAATTGAGGAAGAGTTACCCGAAGGACTCGTGCGGGATATTCATACCTCTTTGAAACGTTGGCCCCGTAAGTATTTATTCGTCAAGGATGCCGAGAAAGAGCGGGGTGGCAAGGAGCCTATGAACAATGGGACATATTCGGCGTTTGTGCAGCGGACATTTGAACACCTGTTTGGCCGCGGAACAGGTGTGTCCCTGCTGCGACATATCTATATTTCCGAGAAGTTGAACTTTGACAATATGACACTGGAAGAGCAGGAAGAGGAGGCGCGATTGATGTTACATACATCGGGTCTCCAACGCCAATACAAATGGCCTAAAAAAACAATATGTCCTAAATTATGCGCGAACTATGTGCCCAAGTGCAAAACGGGGGGTACACGCCGTGTTAAACACGCGAAATCAGCAAACGGAACGCGTCGGCGTGGCCAGCTGGTAGAGTAGAGGCCATTTTCATTAAAACCTCTTTCAGGAATGCAACGCGATCTTCATCTTCCTCCCGCAATAGTTTAGATGGGACCTCTGTATCAAACACAACTTCCTCAATATCCAACGAGGGCGCAGAAGAGTGTTGGGAGTGTGAGGCTTTGCGGAAAGGTAGAGGGGGTATAGGATGGGTTTCTTCACTCTCTACACTTCCCACACTCCCTACATCTCCTCCATCCTCCACCTTTTCAACCTTAACGGCTGATGCGGCATTTGCGGAACCACCCCGTTCCTCAAGAATTTTATCTGCTTCGCGTTTGAATGTATTCCATACTACATCATGGATACGGGTTACATATTCTGTTCCAAGTGCCTGCATTACAGACTGTTTTTTCAATAATTTTATTAAGGCTGTTTTGGGCTTGGAAAAGGCCAATTTTGTAGTGAGTTTTGCCGGAAATCCGCGCATCCAATGCGCTGGCTCATGGTCAATAAAATCTAAATATTCTTTTAGCGGTTTATCATCTGCAAAACCATATAGTTTATAAACTTCCGAAAAATATCGGTAATTGTCGGTAATACCGTCGTTTACCAATAAATTATAAGCGTCAATTAATTTCATTATTTTGATGATGGGATTTTTTAGGGGTTTACGCAACGCGAGTTCGGGATGGAAAGAAGAATAATTTGGCTTTTGTAGGAATGTTTGAGTTCGGTGTAGTGGGTTTAGGAATTGCCGGATGTGTTTTTTTGGCTTCTTTGCCGGATGATTGCTTACGAAGAACCATTGTATTTGAATCGGGATGTGTGGGTGGAGATCTGGCACGCCGCTATGGTTCCGTTGTGGCCAATCTCACATGCGAGCAGTTAATGAATGCTATACATGCTGTGCCACGATGGAAAGATGCCCGACTTACTGTGTTGGAAGCCCAGGATCCCAACACATGTCCTCGCCTCTCTGAATTATGCCGACAGCTCAATGAATTAATGCGTGGCTTAGTATCACAGGTTGTCCTACATTCCCAACATATCACTAGCCTCTGCCAAATTCCAGGAGGCTGGCGTCTGGAAACGGCCGAAGGTGGCGCATTTCAAGTGGTGAAAGCTGTAATTTGTACAGGAGGTGAACCACGCCAGTTGGATTATCCGAAACCAGCGATTCCGTTGGAAGTTGCGCTAGATGCGGCGGCCCTGGCTTCCTACATCCGTCCAACGGATCGTGTAGTTGTATTTGGAACGGCGCATAGTGGAACACTCATTCTGCGTAATTTACGGGCAATTGGATGCATGGATATTGTGGGTGTATACAGGGATCCACCGGCATTTCGGTGGGCACGCTCACACACACCGGCATGTCCATGTCATTTGTTGGGTGGCACGGGTTGCCATGACTCGGAAGGAGTAAAACAGGAATCGGCGACGATTGCTGATTCAATTGTACGGGGGCAATGGCCTGAGGTACGGATTCTTCAGGCTGGAGGGGAAGAATTTGTTAGAGCCATGATGCTTGCGGATTATGTTGTGTATGCTACTGGATTTCGGGCACGGATTCCGGTAGTAAAGGCGATGGGAGGGGATGTGTTGGATATTAGGCTTGATCCTGAGACGGGGTTGCTTGCACCTGGACTGTGGGGGTTTGGTCTGGCATTTCCAGGTCAGTACGAAAAACCACAGGGTGGAACTGCGCCGGACATCGGGTTACCAGGCTTCGTCGCACATATCCAGGCTTGTCTTGGCGGATTAGTATAAAATATACGGAATGGGAAGATCTGTGCGTGGCTATTTGATTAGGATACAGATCATGCAAAGCGGTTTCTAACATGCTAAGCAAACTATGGGCAGGAAGTATTGGTGCGTAATCCTTCCAATCTCTTAGCGGCAGAACTGTATATTTGTATTGAGAATACAATCTTGTTGTCGCATAAGTATAGATATATTTTTACGAATCTTTTGATATAACATACTCATTCTTTGCAAAAACATGAGTATATAATTCTTATTTATGAATTTTGCAAATATAGTTTTTAACTATCAGCGTATAGCTGGATCTTGTAGTAAGTTCCATTGATGCGGATACGCAGGTAATCACCAGCAGAGCCTGCAGATGCGGCCGTAGTTGCACCAGTGAGTTCCACATCGCCTAGGGTTGCGAGGCCAGTATTATAGACCAGCTCCTTGGATGTGGAGTTGTATCCGAGGTAACCACCGGTGAAGGAGGTATCCAGCCGAATAGGATCCACATAGAGTGAGGCAGTTGTAGGGTTCAGTTGATTTCCAGAAGCGTTCAGAGCAATGCTGTTGGCTAACTGAGCATTGTAACCTGCCAATTTTCCAATCGCAATAGCATTAGATCCCTGTGCAATATAACCTGATGTCTGTCCTATTGCAATAGCATTTGTTCCTTGAGTGCTATAGGCTGCTGCATCACCTATTGCAATACCATAATCACTTTGTTTATCTCTACCTGCAAAAATTCCGATTGCCACAGCACGAGTGCCTTGAGAGGAATAGGCTGCATCTCTTCCTACTGCAATTGCCTCGGCTGCCTGGAAATTCATACCCGCTTGTGTTCCCACTGCAGTTGCACTACTTCCTTGACTGTTGCGACCAGCAAAACCTCCTACTGCAACTGCACCTGCAGATTGAAATGCCTCAGCAGCTGCAACACCAACAGCTGTAGCCTGAGATCCCTGAGAAAAGCCTCCTGCGAAACGACCAATGGCTGTGGCCTCGGATCCCTGAGTCTGGTATCCTGCATTCTGACCAATTGCAACAGCACCAACACTCTGAACAGTATTACCGGCATCCTGACCGATTGCAACAGTGAAAGAACCTTGGGCATTGTTGCCTGCACCAGTACCAATGGCCATAGCATTAGCACCTTGGTTGCTTACACCTGAAAAAGGACCTATTGCGAAAGAATAGGTACCCTGGTTATCACGACCTGCATTAGTGCCAACAGCAAACGAGGCCTCACCTTGTGCATAGGCACCTGCCAAGTTGCCGATTGCAATGGCCTGGTTATACTGGGATGAAATGCCTGCTTGGTATCCTACTGCAACAGAATAGCCTGCAGGACTCCAATAAGCAAGACCTTGATTGCTAAGACCCGCCTGACTACCAATCGCCACACTATTGGTAGCTTGATTAACCTGGCCAGACTGGGAACCTACTGCCACAGCAGTAACACCCTGAGATGTACGGCCACAGAAATCACCAATGGCTACTGCTCCACCTGACTGGGCTGTCTCACCTACCACGAAACCAATGGCTACGGAACGGTTGCCCTGAGCAGTAACACCAGAATAGGAACCCACCGCAACGGACTCGGCAGCCTGAGTGTTCAGGCCCGCGTTTGAACCAATGGCCACGCTGTTGGTGCCCTGAGTAGTATTGCCTGCCAATGAACCAATTGCGACAGCACCAGCACCTTGCGCGGTCTGACCAGCCTGAGATCCCAGAGCAATACAACGCTGTCCTTGGTTGCTGAGACCTGCTACATTTCCAATAGCCAGTGAACGAGCACCCTGGTTGGTTTCACCAGCACGGTTACCAATGGCAGTGGCCAGGAGGCCCTGGAATGCAAAACCAGCATTGTAGCCAATAGCAGTAGCCACAGCCTGTTGTGATGAATAGCCTGCCTGGGCACCCACAGCAGTGGCCTGGTTCATCTGGAATTGATTACCCGCGTTTGCACCCACAGCAACAGCATAGAAGTTCTGGGCATTATTACCAGCTGAATCACCAATTGCTACGCTATCAGGACCCTGGTCTTGCTGCCCAGCACCAGCACCAATTGCAACGGAGAATTCGGCTTGCAAGGAAGCACCGGCATCTACACCAACTGCAACAGAAAAAGAGGACTGATTGTCAATACCAGCACCAGTGCCGATAGCGACAGCAAAGGCACCCTGGTTACTTTCACCAGCCTGGGATCCCAACACAACCTCAGTACCGCTGACCTGATAGGCTGAACCATTCCAGAACAAATAGTCACCATAAGTTGTGCCATCTGGTAGAGTAGAACCAGGTCCAGTAGGACCAGTTGCACCTTCAGCACCAGTAGCACCAGTTTCACCAGTTGCACCAGTGTTAGAAGCAGTGCCAGCAGGACCAGTGGCACCAGTAGCACCTGTTGGACCATCAATGCCATCCAAGTTCACATTGTAAACAGCAGCAGAGCCAAATGAACCAGATCCAATGTTTGTAATATTGTTCACGGTAATGGAACCGGAACCAGAAGTGTAGGCACTCACAGTTCCCTCAAAACTAGCAGTTGCATCACTTGAGTTCACAACAACAACTGAATTTCCAACAATATAGGCCAGACCTGTTGCCACGGTCAAGGAGACTGAACCCCCCTGAGTAGGTGTAATTGTTGCAGAAGCGGATTGGGTATTGTAACGATCACCAGCAGCTCCTGTTGCACCGGTAACACCAGTAAATCCGGGGCCTGTAGGACCTGTTTCGCCGGCTGCACCAGTAGCACCCGTGACACCGGTTGCACCTGCACCTGTTGCACCAGTGGCACCTGCAGAACCAGCAGGTCCAGTAGGACCAGTACCACCTGCACCACCAGAGCAGGTTCCAGCTGCACCACAATAGCGCGCTAGATAGTCGCGAATATCGTCCAAGTTACTCATGGTGTTTATAAATAGGTCTAACAAAAAAAGTAATCTTTAGACCTATACACTGATGTTTTCAAATTAAATAACATTAAATATCATCCACATTTACTTCGTCATCATCCGCTGGTGCTTCAGAATAGTCAAAGATGTCTCCCTCATCACCGTCAGGTCCATCCGTGCCCAATGCAACAAACCAGGAAGGAATCTTACCCTCCTTTTCTAGCTTGGCCGCCTGTTGGCGCGTCAGAACTCCCAACAGATCATACTTGTCTGTCTTCTCAACCAGCTTACCATCAGCACCCACTGCATTGGACTTTGTCTCAAAGTCACGACCCGAAATGATGACAATGTCATCAGTTACAATGGGTGTGGATCCGCGTTTGCAAAGAAGGGACCGAATGCGCGCAATGCCCTCACGCTTATTGTCCAGAATGATACGCACATGACCTGCACCGAGATGCTTCAGAACACGGGCATACATGATATCCTCCATGTCGCCTGACATTGCATCCGCAACCATACGCGCATTCTTCTCCTTGCGCTGTGCACCAGTAATACGACCCTTGCCCATTTTGAAAGAACTTTAGAAAGGAAATACGGAAAGGAACTGAAAGAATGGAAAGCAACTACACGCAAAAAGAGGGCTCAACAACTTTTGGCATCGTCAATTTTTCACGCAGGCTTTTCACTCGGGAAGAAGGGCAGCTGTGCGGAGTCCCTCAAAGTTTGCAGTCTCTCGCCAAGTTGTGTCATTGGCGCTGTTTGTATGACTGTTATCACTTTCCTCGCTTCCTACAGTGTCCTCACCATCCTCCTCGCTTCCTACAGCCTCCTCTCCATCCTGCTCACCGTCATCTGTCTCCTCGGCATCATCATCGCTTCCTACAGTCTCGTCTCCATCCTCCTCGCTTCCTACAGTCTCCTCACCATCCTCTTCATCCTTCTTCGCCTCATACTCCATCTGTACACGAATATCCAGTCGCTTTGAGGATCCAATCCAGAATGCCACACTTCCAATAGCAAGGCAAACGATGCCAATGCATGAATGTAGGAACTGTGGACTAATCATAATGGATGCCATGTGATAAGTGAACAGACTGGTCATATAGAAACATGCAAATACTGCAGTCAGAGTTAGAGCAGACAGTGGAAGCATCAGAATGCTCAGAGCTGCTCGCACAGTCTTGGAAACAGGGATTGACCAAAGAATGGGAAGCATAGCTACACCCAGCCATCCTCCGTATCCCAGTGTCCAGAATGTCAGCTTCTCAAATGTGACTGGAGCTGCAGGAGCAGCCAGAGCTGCAGAACAAGGGCAAGTATTCTCATTAAGGAAAGAATAGGCAGGCATTTTGAAAGGATTGTATGTGTTTGCGAACGGACTATATACCACCCCCTTATGGTTGGTTGACAGTCGTCATTTTTTGGGACCTTGACAAAAACTCATGTGGGATTCCGTTACAAAGTTGATTCTTTAAGTGCGTTCGGATACCCCGGAGCAAAAGTCGCCAGCACTCACAGATCATGGACCTCCCTCCTCTCCCTTCCACCGTGCCTACTGCAAACCCTTCGGCAAAACCCATACTTCCTACACGAAAGCGCGCAAAATCATTTGATTCCGCACGCCCTTCCCTAAAAGATGCCTCCCTGGAGCCTGTGTTGCCTCTGGCCAAACGGCGGGAACGCGAGGAACCCCTTTTGAAAGAGAATCCCAACCGGTTTGTGCTCTTTCCCATTCAACACGAGGATGTATGGAACATGTACAAAAAGGCCGAGGCATCCTTTTGGACCGCAGAAGAGGTGGATCTATCCAAGGATACCAAGGACTGGCAGGCACTCACGGACAAGGAGCGGCATTTCATTTCCCATGTCCTGGCCTTCTTTGCAGCAAGTGACGGTATTGTGAATGAAAACCTGGCCATGAATTTCAGCAATCAGGTGCAATGGCCCGAGGCTCGATGCTTTTATGGATTTCAGATTACCATGGAAAACATACATTCGGAAATGTATTCATTGTTAATTGATACCTATATTAAGGACCCGTTGGAAAAAGACACACTGTTCAAGGCCATTGAGACGGTGCCCTGTGTCAAGAAAAAGGCGGATTGGGCCATTACCTGGATGCAATCCGAAGAGGCCGATTTCGCCTCACGGCTCATGGCCTTCGCCTGTGTGGAGGGCATCTTCTTCAGTGGTTCCTTCTGTGCTATTTACTGGCTCAAAGAGCGCGGAGTCATGCCTGGTCTTACAACATCCAACGAGTTTATCTCGCGTGATGAGGG
>JACCDI010108777.1_pt1 | contig 20018 bp, 19 predicted proteins | sample 7442791 | NCBI WGS metagenome assembly JACCDI01 (sample SAMN15323434, study PRJNA562643) | freshwater metagenome | isolation source: river surface water | place: USA:Blue River Watershed | collected 2017-08-15
AAGGACCTGACAGGCAAGCCAAATTGATTGAAGGTGCGAAGAAAGAATCTGGACTGTCGGTCTATCACGTCTACCCTGCTTTGACCAACATCATGAATGAGTTTGGCAAGAAGTACAACATCAAGGTAAAGTCTTGGCGAGCAGGATCAGAGGCTGTGCTGCAACGTGTGACCAGTGAAAACCGAGGCAACAAATTCGATGTCGACATCGTTCAAAACAATGCACCAGAAAACGAAGCTGCCTTTCGCGAAAAGTTGCTGCAAGAAGTGAAGTCGCCCTATCACAACGATTTGTTGCCACAGGCCGTTCCTGCGCACAAGCAATGGGTTGGCATCACCGTGGACATTTGGACAGCGGCCTACAACACCGAAAAAATCAAAAAAGAAGATTTACCCAAATCCTACAAAGATTTGCTCGATCCCAAATGGAAAGGCCAACTGGGCATTGAAGGCAACAACCACGCATGGTTTGGCGCCTTGATGGGCAAAATGGGCGAAGAAGAAGGCCAAAAGCTGTTTGCCAACATCGCCAACACCAACGGCATCTCCAATCGAAAAGGCCATTCCTTGCTCACCATGATGGTGTCCTCTGGCGAAGTCCCCTTGGCCCTGACTGTCTACAGCTGGAACCCTGAGCAACTTAAAGTCAAAGGGGCACCGGTTGAAGGCTTGGCGCTGCAACCCTTGATGGCACAGCCCAGCACCATTGCCATGTTGAAAAAAGCACCCAACCCTTATACAGCTTTGCTCTTTTATGACTACATGTTGACCGAGGGTCAAAAGCAGTTGAATGACTTGAAGTTTGTGCCGACCAGTAAAAAGTTTGAGCTGCCATTTCCTAAAGTGCCTCTGAACTTCATTGATCCCGCCATGGCCCTAGACCAGCAAGCCAAGTGGTTCAAGATGTTTGAAGACACGGTGATCAAGCGCTCCAAATAAAGCCCGCCATGGCCCATCCTGAAGCTCAGCGCCCCTTGCAAATTGCCATCGTTGGATTTGGGGCTGCTGCGCAGGCCTTTGTTCCCGCTCTGCAAAACAACCCACAATTTAGCTTGGTTGCCATTGTTGAAAACAATGCACAAGTTCAAAGCAGTGCGAAGGCCATGGGCGTGCCCGTTTTCAGTCAACTTGAAGACTTAAAGCAGATTGAGCATCTAGATGGTGTGTACATTGCCACACCCACACCGAGTCATGCCGAGCAATGCATTCAAGCCCTTGCCAATGGCTGGCATGTGTTGGTTGAAAAGCCCATGTGCAGCAATTCAGCAGAGGCCTTGCGCATGGTGTCTGCCGCCCAACAGTTTGGCAAATCAATCACAGTGGGTCATTCACACAGCTTTGATGCCCCCATTCAGGCCATGCGACGCATCATTCAGAGTGGTGAAATGGGAGCAGTTCAAATGGTCAACACCTGGTGTTTTACCGATTGGGTCTATCGACCCCGCAGACCCGAAGAACTCGACCCCGCGTTGGGTGGGGGTGTCACCTTTCGGCAAGGTGCCCATCAAATAGACATCTTGCGTGCGCTGTGCGGCCCCAAAGTTCAAACCGTCAAAGCCAAAGTCTTTAACACAGACCCAAAGCGAAACACGCCTGGCGCACACGCCATCTATTTGGATTTTGAAAACGGTGCGGCAGCCACGGCCATCTACAACGGCTACGCAGGACTCTCCAGCATGGATTGGACGCAAAACGTTTCTGAGTGGGGATTTTTACAAACCGCAGAGCAGCGCCCCTGGAAAAGGCGGCCTTTGCAGCAATCCACGGCTGAACAAGAATTGGCATCCAAACAAGAACGCGCCAAAACAGCCATTCCAGGTTCGGCGCCATTGCAACCCCATTTTGGCTTGACCGTGGTCAGTTGCGCATTGGGAGATATGCGCCAAACGCCAGCGGGAATTTTGATCGCAACTGCAGACGGCGAACGCGAACTCAAATTACCGCATCACCAAAGTCCACGCGACTTGGTCTTGGAAGAAATTGAAGAAGTTTGGCGAGGCACAGGTCCCGGATGGCACGACGGCCAATGGGGTTACGAGAACTTGAGAATTTGCGAAGCGGCCATTGCATCAGCGCACAGCGGCCGCGAATGGGTGATGACGCCTTAAGCCCAGGTTGACTCGGGCAATGGCCAGCCCAACAACTCGGCCAATCGGCAGACCACCCAAAAGGACTCGGCACCATTCACCAAGTCTGGTTGCGTCTGCAATCCTCGCCAACATTTTTCTAGCGCGTCGTCTTCTGTAATGCCCAATTGAAATTGCTGCGTACTGACTGTGTCAACCAGCATATTGGCCAGGTCTTCACAAAGCTCATAGCGCCGTGTCAATTCAGCGCGCGGCAAACTGGGCTTGTGCTGATGCGGCTTGACGTAGAGCATCATGAACGACTCTGGAATTTCGCTTTGATTTTCCTCGTACATGTCAGGCCGCACATTGCATCTTGAATTTGCTCACATGTGGTCGATGATCACTTGACCAAAGCCTGAACAACTGACTTGCGAAGCCCCTTCCATGAGGCGTGCAAAATCGTGAGGCACGCGTTTGCTTTGAATGGCCTCTTCCATGGCACGAATGATGATGTCTGCGGCCTCCGTCCAGCCCATGTAGCGCAGCATCATTTCGGCAGACAATATTTCAGAACCCGGATTGACGTAGTCTTTGCCTGCAAATTTGGAGAGTGCGTCCACCGTTGCTTCAAAACAAGCCACGCTGTCGGACATGTTGGCGCCTGGGGCAATGCCAATGCCGCCCACTTGAGCAGACACCGCATCCGAAATGTAATCGCCATTCAAATTGAGCGTAGCCACCACCGAGAACTCTTGAGGACGCATCAAAATCTGTTGCAAGAAGGCATCCATCGCAATGTCTTTGATCGTGATGGTTTTGCCTGTTTGGGGGTGCTTGATGGCGCACCAAGGGCCATCGTCAATCAACTGGGCACCAAACTCTTCTTGGGCCAATTCATAGGCCCAATCTCGAAACGCACCTTCGGTGTATTTCATGATGCTGCCTTTGTGAACCACCGTGACGCTGGGTTTGTCGTGGTCGATGGCGTATTGAATGGCCTTTCGAACCAAGCGCTTGGAGCCTTCACTGGAAACGGGCTTGATGCCGATGCCCGACGAACTTGGAAAGCGAATGCTGTGGGCACCCAATTCTTGCGTCAGAAAGGCAATGAGTTTTGTTGCTTCAGGACTGTTGGCCGCATATTCAATACCGGCATAAATGTCTTCTGAATTTTCTCGAAAGAGCGTGATGTTTGTTTTTTCGGGCTCACGCACAGGTGAAGGCACACCTTTGAAATATCGCAATGGACGTAAGCAAACGTACAAATCCAGTTCTTGGCGAAGCGCCACATTGAGTGAGCGGATGCCACCACGGGTCGGCGAACTGAGGGGGCCTTTGATAGACACCACATAGTCTTTGAGCGCAGTCAGTGTTTCTTCTGGCAGGTATACATCGGGGCCATAAAGCGCAACCGCTTTGTCACCGGCAAAGACTTCCATCCAATGAATGTTTCGCTGGCCCTTGTAGGCCTTTTGAACAGCCGCATTGACCACTTGGATCATGACCGGCGTGATGTCGACACCTGTGCCGTCTCCCTCGATGAAAGGGATGATGGGGTTGGCCGGAACATTCAACGAATTGTCTGCGTTGACGGTGATGGCGGCGCCCTCTGCGGGAATCTGAATGTGTCGGTACATGGAACTGGTCTCCGTTATTTCATTCTATCGATAAATCAGTCACAATCCATCGTCCATCGAGTACGTCACACACCTACCGCAACCCTCCCTACCTAGCAGCAATGAACATCCTGCAACACATTCGGTCAAAGCTGGCCATCTGCACATTCGCATTCAGCAGTTTGATCGCGGCCGCCCTGGTGCCATCCAAGGCGCATGCCGAAGGCGTACCCCAAACACAATTGCCCAGAACCACGCTGAATGCAGGCATGCACCTCCTCCAAGTGCAACTGGCACAAGATTTTGAACAGCGCCAAATCGGCTTGATGTGGCGCAAGGAGATGCCTCAAAACGAAGGCATGCTGTTCATTTTTGAGCAGCCCGCCGTTCAATGTTTTTGGATGCGCAACACTTACCTACCCTTGACAGCAGCATTTGTCGCAGACGACGGCACCATCATCAACTTGGCCGACATGAAGCCCATGAACGACAGTTCACATTGCTCACACAAGCCCGTTCGTTTTGTCTTGGAAATGAATCAGGGCTGGTTTGCCAAACGCAACATTCAAGCGGGCTTCAAACTCACTGGCCCCGTCTTCAGCAAGTAAAGGCCAGGCGCTGCCTCAAACGCCCCAAACCACGTCAGCTGATTTGTCCTGACACATCTTGAGCATTTTCAGCATCGGTTGACTGCGTTGACGCAAGGACACCAGCTTGGGGTCTTGCAGTCCTTCAGACTCCTCCAATGCAATGGCTTGCTGTAGAGAATCGATGGCTGCTTGAATTTGAGTTGACAGGAATATGCCTTTGACCTGGTCCTCACGTCCCATGATTTTGAGCAAGCGCTTGGCATCGGGTTCGAGCATGATGAGGTCACCCGTGACTTTGGATTTGAATTTGTACAGCATGGCAAAGTGTCCTTTTGCAGGTTCAACGCTTGTCGAAAATCTCACAAGAAATAAATATATAGTACACCTCCATGAACCTCCAAGATCGTTTCCTGATGGCCGGTGTCATGGGCTGGCCCGTGATGCACTCTCGTTCTCCCTTGATGCACAACCACTGGTTTGCCCAAGAAAAACTAAAAGGCGTCTATGTGCCTTTGGCCATCCAGCCCGAACATTTAGAACGTGCATTGCGCAGCCTGCATGGCCTCGGATTTTCTGGCTGCAACTTGACCATTCCACACAAACAGCAAGCCCTGAAAATCGTGGATGAGATTGATCCTGTTGCGCTCAAAATGGGCGCCATCAGCTGCGTGGCAGTCAAAGAAGATGGCCGTTTGATCGGCAGCAACAACGATGCAGCGGGCTTCATACGCAATGTCAAAGAATTTCAACCGGACTGGAAAGCCAGCAGCGGCCCCATCGTGGTGATCGGCGCTGGCGGGGGCTCTCGGGCTGTTTGCCAAGGTTTGATTCAAGAAGGTGCTACCGAAATTCGCTTGGTCAACCGGCACTTAGAACGTGCGCAAATCGTCCAGTCAGAGCTGGGGGGCGCCATTCAAGCGCATGCTTGGAAAGACCGTGCTGACCTGATGGCCGGTGCCAGCATGGTGGTCAATACCACCAGCCAAGGCATGGTGGGACAAACGCCACTGGACATTCAACTCGACACATTACCCGTGGATGCCTTGGTCACAGACATTGTCTACACACCGCTTGAAACACCCTTTTTGGCACAAGCCAGAATGCGTGGCAATCGCACCTTGAATGGCCTTGGCATGCTGCTGCATCAAGGCCCTTTAGGCTGGAAAGTGTGGTTTGGCATTGAGCCCAAAGTGACCCCTGAGCTTCGAAAATTACTTGAGCAAAGTCTGACCTAAGTCAAACTTCAGGGGCGGGGTTCAGCCCAATTTGGCTTTGAAGTGGTCCCAGCAACGCTGGAACAAAGCTTCGTTCCACAGTTTTTCGCGGCACATTTGAATTTCGTGCTCGCTGAATGAATACGGGGTTCCCAATTGCATGGCCATGTATTGACGGTGTGCATTTTCTTCCATGTAACTGGCCAGCACAAATGCCTCGCGAATGCTTTGACCCACTGTGACCGCACCGTGTGACTTCATCAAGGCGGCAGGTCGGTCGCCCAAGGTGGCTGCCAAGCGATCGGCCATTGGCTTGTTGTTGATGGAATTGGGTGAATCCAGCAATGGCACTGGATAGACCAAAGCGCCTTGGCCATATACAGGCAAATAAGTTTGCCCGGCCATGGTGAGGTAAGTAGACCACTTGGGATGGGCATGAACAACCGCTTTGAGGTCGGGCCGTGCGCGGTAAATACCGGCATGCAAATGGAATTCCAAGGGCGGCTTGCCATGGCCCTCGACCACCTGACCTTCCATGTCAATGGTGCAGATGTCGTCCACCGTCAATTGACTTCTTTGGCAAGAGCCGATGTTGATCAACATCTGGTTGTTGGGCAAGCGAATGCTGGCATGGCCGTTGTAATCAATGATGTCTTGCGACTCCAGCATGCGGATGCAATCCACCAGTTGCTGTTTCAATTCAAGTGTGTCAGTCATGGTACTGTGCTTTTCTAAATATCAACCCGCAAACGAATGGCTTGCCCTTAGATCACCACTTTGGTCATCATGCCCTGGGGGAAAATTTCCTCGGGTGTGAATTCGCGATGGGCAATGCCTTGCTGGAAGGTGTACTTGGCCATCAACTCCCATGTCGGACGATTTTCTTCAATGCCATAAGGAAAGGTGTCACCTTCAAACTTGTCGCGCATTTTGCGCGCATAGGTGGCCAACCAAGGTAAGGGATAACGGGAGACCGCGGGGTCCATCAGACGTTCAATGCTGCGGCGTTTGGATTCCAAAAAGGCATTGAACAGATTGCGTGGCACCCATGGATTTTCTTCCACCACACTTTTCTTCATGGCAATGATGTGCATGATGGGCCAGACTTTGGTTTTGGCAAAGTACTCGTCTTCCATGTCCAAGAAGTCAGGGAAGAGACGAACCACATCGGGATGGCCTTCCAAGAAGCATGTGGGGGGTCGCGCAATGATGGCGCAATCAATTTCGCCAGAGGCCAACATTTCGCTGAGAGATTTGTCGGCAACGCGGGTTAACTCAACACCTTCAGGCAATGTGATCTCGACCTTTTCTTCACGACCTGGCGCATTGGCGCCTGCTTGATACCACTTGACGTCTTGCAATTTCACGCCCATGTCGTTGTGCAACCAGCCGCGCATGTAGACCGCTGCGGAATGCGCCCATTCAGGCGAACCGACTTTTTTGCCAATCAAGTCTTTGACCGACTTGATGCCTGATTTTTTGTTCACATAGAAAGAGCTGAAGCGAAACAAGCGTGAGCACACGATGGGCAAACCAATGATGTCGCTGTCGGGGCGTGTCACTTGCGTCGTGAATTTGGCGAAAGACAATTCTGAAATATCAAATTCACGATTGGCGGTGAAACGTGCAAAGCACTCATGGTGACCCAAATTCAACCAATTCAAATCAATGCCTTCGGGTTTGACAAAACCCATGCGGATGTCGCGAAAATGATCGTAATCGGTGGTTGCAATCGACAGGTTCAGCAATGACATAAATTGGCTCTCAACAGAAGGGAAATGAGCTGGCCAGTTTATCTGAAGCTGTCTATCGCTGTGTGAGTGGCCGGCACAAGCATGGCGCACCAGGCCCTGCGCACAGCGCCCTCACATCGGTGCGACAGGGTCCGTGGGCCGCTCAGGCCTTGGCAGATGCGCTTAGATGAAAGTGCTCTGCGCTGGCCAGTTGCCAATATTGGGCAAACAAGCCCTCTGGCAGGACGCCTTGGTTCAAGGCACCTTCAGACACACTGGGCATGAGGTCAGCCAAATTCTGGATTTCGTGCTCACTGATTCTGCGCATGATGTGACGCAATTGCAGCTCAGAAGGCCCTGACAGACCCGTGGCTTGCAACATCTCACGAACAGACTCGAGCGTTTGAAGGTGAAAATTTCTCACGCGATCGGCTTTACTGGGCACCACCAAGGCCACTTGGCGATGAGGATCTTGGGTGGTCACCCCTGTAGGGCAATTGCCGGTGTGGCATGTTTGGGCTTGAATGCAGCCCAAAGCAAACATGAATCCTCGCGCGCTGTTGCACCAATCTGCACCCATGGCCAAAGTTCGAATGACGTCAAAGCCACTGATGATCTTGCCGCTGGCCCCCAAGCGAATGTGCTGACGCAAATTCAATCCCACCAAGGTGTTGTGAACCAAACGCAGACCCTCAATCATGGGCATGCCCATGTGGTCTGTGAACTCCACGGGTGCCGCGCCCGTACCGCCCTCAGCACCATCCACCACAATGAAGTCGGGGTAGATGCCAGATTGCTGCATGGCTTTGGCAATACCAAACCACTCCCATGGATGACCAATGCACAGCTTGAATCCGACGGGTTTGCCATCACTGAGTTCGCGCAGTCTTTGTACGAACTGCAGCAATCCCAATGGCGTTTCAAAACTGCTGTGACCTGCCGGCGAGACACAGTCCACACCCACAGGCACACCCCTCGCCTCTGCAATTTCCGGCGTCACTTTGGGGCCAGGCAAAACACCCCCGTGGCCTGGCTTGGCGCCCTGACTCAGCTTGATCTCAACCATTTTGACTTGCGGAGATTGCACATTCGCTTTGAAGCGATCAGCATTGAAAGTGCCGTCGTCGTTGCGGCAACCGAAGTAACCGGAGCCAATCTCCCAAATCAAATCACCGCCATGCTCCCGGTGGTAACGCGAAATAGAGCCTTCACCGGTGTCGTGTGCAAAGCCGCCCTTCTTGGCGCCCAAATTCAGTGCCATGATGGCATTGGCACTGAGTGCGCCAAAACTCATGGCAGACACATTGAACAAGCTGATGTCATAGGGTTGAGTGCATTGGGCACCGCCCACATGCACTCTGAAATCGTGCGAAGCAATGACCGAGGGACTGATGGAATGGGTGAGCCATTCATAGCCTGCTTCTCTGACATTCATTTGCGTGCCAAACGGCCGCTTGTCGGATTCACCTTTGGCCCTTGCATAAACCAAAGAACGCTGTGATCGAGAAAATGGGACGGCCTCACCATCGCCTTCAATGAAGTATTGGCGCAGCTCAGGTCGAATGAATTCCAGCAAAAAACGAAAGTGCCCAATGATGGGATAGTTGCGCAAGATGGCATGGCGAGTTTGCTGCAAGTCATGAATGCCCACGCCGACCAAAACAGTGAGCAACAGCACCCAAGCCAAACTGGCCTGCCCCACCACCAATTGAAGCGCAGACAAAACCCAAAGGGCCACCACTGCAAAAAAAGCCAAATACCGAACAGGTACACGCTGATCAATCCAATTCAACATCGATAAGTCTCCAGGTGACAGCCAAAAATAGCAAAGCCCTTGAAAAAGGGCTCGCAGATCAATCGTTCAAATGACAAGCGGCTTGATGCATGAAGCCAACCGTTTTCAATTGAGGTTCTTCAACTTTGCAACGCTCGGTGGCCTTGGGGCAACGGGGGTGGAAGTGGCAACCTGTAGGCCGATTGACGGGATTGGGGACATCGCCCGTCAACACGATGCGCTTCTTCTTCGCCGTTGGATCCGGTATCGGCACAGCCGACAACAAAGCTTCGGTATAGGGGTGCTTCGGTTGGGTGTACAACTCTCGTGAGGTGGCAATCTCAACAATGCGGCCCAAGTACATCACAGCAACACGGTTGCTGATGTGCTCCACGACAGACAGATCGTGCGCAATGAACAAATAGGTCAAGCCCATCTTGGCTTGCAAGTCTTCCAACAAGTTGATCACTTGTGCTTGAATGGAAACGTCCAAAGCTGAAACAGGCTCATCGCACACAATCAGCTTGGGCGAGACGGCCAATGCACGGGCAATGCCAATGCGTTGACGCTGACCACCCGAAAATTCATGTGGAAAACGCTTCATGTGGTCGGCATTCAAGCCAACTGTTTCAAGCAAAGACACAATGCGCGCCCGATATTCTTCAGGCGAATGGGTGAGTTTGTGAATGGTCAAGGCCTCGCCAATGATGGCTTCAACGGTCATGCGCGGATTCAAAGATGCAAAGGGGTCTTGAAAAATAATTTGCATGTCACGGCGAATCTCGCGCAGTGCATCGCTGCCCATGGTGCTGACGTTTTGACCATTGAACTTGACCTCACCCGAGCTGGGTTCGATCAAGCGCAAAATGCATCGGCCGGTGGTGGACTTGCCACAACCCGACTCGCCCACCATGCCCAAAGTTTCGCCGGCATCGATGTGAAAGCTCACACCATCGACTGCGTGAACGCGATCCACCTCGCGCCCAAAAATGCCACCTTTGATTGGGAAGTGTTTGGTCAAACCTTTGACTTCCAGCAAAGGCGTTGAAGGGGTAGGCAGGGTCGTTTGATCTGACATGGGATTTAGAGAGAGAAGTGGCAAGCCACTTTGTGCCCCGTTGCAATCTCTCGCAACTCCGGCATTTCTTGGATGCATCGATCGCTGGCATGCTGGCAGCGCGGTGCAAAACGACAACCTTTTGGCGGGTTGATCAATTTGGGAACAGAGCCAGGAATGGCTTCTAACCTTTGCTTCTGCGCACTGTCAAAATCGATGCGGGGAATAGACCGAATCAAACCTTGGGTATAGGGATGTGCAGGGGACGCAAACAAGTGCTCAACGGTAGCCTCTTCAACCACCCTGCCCGCATACATCACCACCACGCGTTGTGCCGTTTCGGCCACCACGCCCATGGCATGGGTAATCAGCATGATGGACATGCCCATCTGCGATTTGAGATCGTTCAGCAAATCGAGAATTTGCGCTTGAATGGTCACGTCCAATGCAGTGGTCGGCTCATCCGCAATGAGCAGTTTAGGCTTGCAGGCCAAGGCCATGGCAATCATGACGCGTTGTCGCATGCCACCCGAAAACTGGTGCGGATAGTCATTGACACGCTGTTCGGGCTTGGGAATGTTGACCAAGCGCAGCATTTCAGTGGCTTGAGCCAGGGCTTGCTTGGGCGTCAGTCCTTCGTGCAAACGCAAGGATTCGGCAATTTGCTCACCCACACTCAACACGGGGTTGAGTGATGTCATGGGCTCTTGGAAGATCATGGCGATTTCTTTGGCACGCAAACTGCGCATGGCTTGCGCATCGGCTTGCACCAGGTCTTGCCCCTCAAACCAAATTTGGCCATTGGCAATGCGGCCAGGCGGCATGGCCAACAACTTCATGATGGTCATGGCTGTGACACTTTTGCCGCAGCCCGATTCACCCACCACACCCAAAGTTTCGCTGCGGTCAATGTGAAAGTTCACACCATCGACCGCATGCAAGACACCATCATCGGTGTCAAAGTGCACCTTCAGGTCTTGAATTCTCAACAAGGGGTTGGACATTCAGAAACCTCTTTACAGCACACGGCGTGGATCATAGGCATCGCGCAAACCGTCGCCTATGTAATTGATGGTGAGCACGGTGATGAAAATCAACGCGCCAGGAAATAAAGCCCAATGAACGGCAACGTCCATGTGATCTTTGGCATCAAACAAGATGCGGCCCCAGGTGGGAATGTCGGGCGGAAAACCCAGACCTAAAAACGACAAGGTGGATTCGGCAATGATGGCCGCAGCCACGTCAATGGTGGCCGCCACAATGACCGGCCCCATGGCGTTGGGCAAAATGTGCACGGTCACTTGACGCCACTTGCTGGCACCCAAGGCACGGGCTGCTTCCACGAATTCTTTTTCACGCAAAGTGAGAAACTGCGCACGAACCAAACGCGCCACAGGCATCCAACGCAAACCGCCAATCACGGCGACCACCAAGATGAAAACACCGGCTTCAGGGCCAATCAATTTTTTGAGGGTGTCGTTGAAGAGGTAAAAGATCAACAACAACAAAGGCAATTGAGGCAATGACAAAAACAAATCGGTGACCCACATGAGGAATACATCGACGGGTCCTTTAGACATACCAGCCACCGCGCCAATGACCACACCAAAAGTGATGGCAATCAGCATGGCCGCCAAGCCAACGGCCAAAGAGATTCGGCCACCATAAAGCATTCGCGCCAAGAGGTCTTGGCCTAAATCATCGGTGCCCAATGGATGATTCCAAGAAGGGCCCTGCATTCGCGCATCAAAGTCAATGGCGTTGATAGGCACTTGCCATACCCAAGGTCCCAACAAAACAGCCAGCACGATGATGCTGAGCACCACCGTGCACAGCACAGCCAATTTGTGACGCTTAAAACGACGCCAAGCTTCTTTGCCTGGCGAGTGAACTACTGCTTTGGGCCCAGAGGCCTTGGCATCAGTTGAAGGAGATGCGAGGGTCGAGCCAGCCATACAAAATATCTGCCAAAAGATTACACGCAATCACCAACGTGGAGAAAACAAAGGTTACAGCCATCACAACGGGTGTATCGTTGGCCAGCATCGAACTGATGATGAGTGAACCAATGCCGGGAATTCGGAAAATTTGTTCTGTGACAATGGCACCGCCAAAAATGGCGGGCATCTGAAGGGCCACCAAAGTGACAACTGGAATGAGCGCATTGCGCAGCACGTGTTTGGTAATCACCACTTTTTCAGCCAAACCTTTGGAGCGCGCAGTGGTGACGTAATCCAAACGAATCACGTCCAGCACAGCCGAACGAACGTAGCGAGTCCAGGCGCCAGCTTGGAATAAGCCCAGCACTGTGACGGGCATGATCATTTGCTTGAAGTGCTCCCAAAAAAAGTTGACTCCCGTATCAGGTATGTCTGCACGATAAACAAATGGAAGCCAGTCCAGGTGAATGCTGAAGAACAAGATTAGCAAAATACCAGTAAAGAACGTTGGAAGCGAAAAGCCAATGAAGGCCAACGTGCTGGCAACTTGATCAAACAGCGAGTATGGGCGTGTGGCGGCGTAGACGCCGACAGGAATCGCAATGCACAAAGCCAAAATCTGCGACGATCCAATCACCAACAAGGTAACTGGGATGCGCTGCATGATGAGGGTTTCAACGTTGATGCGACTGATGAACGAGTAGCCCCAGTCGCCTTGGACCATGGCGGTTAGCCAGTTCCAGTAGCGAACCAGGAGCGGGTCGTTCAAGCCAAACTTTTCTCGCAAGGCCTCGGCCACTTCGGGTGGGATATTGGGGTTGGAGACCAACTCCGCAAACGGGTCACCCGGCGCCATGGCCAAGACCGTGAACAGCACCAAACTGATGCCCAGCAAGCTGGGCACGGCGATCATCAACCGCCGCAGGATGTAACGAAACATAGGGCTTTGATTAAGATTTGTACCAGTCTTTCAACAGCCACAAGTCGTTGTCCCAACCGGACAAAGGAGCTACCAAGTTTCTAACGAGACCCGCTGTTCGGGGACGATAGACCAGCGGAATGATAGCGATGTCATTGACAGGCATGTCGTTCATCTTCACAAACATGTCTGCACGCTTGACAGGGTCCATTTCTGATTGGGCAGCCAAGTAGATTTTGTCGTACTCGGGGTTGCTGTAACGGGTGGAGTTACGACCCAACCACTTGTTGGCTTTGGTTGCGAACTGCGAAGTCAAGTACTGATTCATGAAAATTTCAGGATCAGGCTGAGGCATGGTGGTCGTGAACATCTGCACGTCTGCAAAGAACTTGGTGTAAGTGTCTGGGTTGGCAGGATCAGATGAGAAGTAAACCGATGCAGGCACCGATTTCAATTCAAAATCAATACCGGCTTTTTGCGCAGCTTGCTTGATGATTTGCTGTGTCTTTTGGCGAGGACCGTTGATGGAGGTGGAGAACACCAACTTCAACTTCTTGCCACCTTTTTCACGAATACCATCAGGGCCCTTTTTCCAGCCTGCGTCTTCCAACACCTGAGCTGCTTTTTCAACGTTGTATTCAAACTTGGTGTTTTTAGACACAAAGCGTTGAGGGTTGTTCAAGAAGTTGGAGGTGGCAATTCCTGTGCGACCGTAAATGTACTTTTGGACACCCGCACGGTCGACCACCAAGCTGATGGCTTGGCGCACGGCAAATTCGGACAAGATGGGGTGCTTGGACTTGGCGTGAGCGCGCTCACCCTCAATTTCCGTCCAAGGATCGGCCATGTTCAGTTGGATGAATTCGATGTTGCCACCTGGCGTGATGGTGGTTCTGCCTTTGCCACCTTGTTCAAGGCGCAATAACAACTCGTCTTCGACTTGCAAGTTCCAAGCGTAGTCGTATTCACCGGTTTGCAGCACAGCGCGCGCTGCAGAAACGGCGTCACCACCACCCTTCATCTCAATGCTGTCGAAATAAGGACGGTTGGGTTCATGGTAATCGTTGTTGATCACACCACGCAGCATGTCACCGGGTTTGAAGTCGGTGAATTTGTAAGGACCAGTGCCAACGGGCTTCAAGTTGGCAGGCGCATCACGCGAAGCGCTACCTTTATAAGATTCAAAGATGTGCTTGGGAATGATCATGCCAGCAGCGCTGACAAAAGGATCGGCCCAGAAAGGCGATGCCTTGGTATATTCAACTTTAACCGTATGGGAGTCAACTTTAGTGACTTTGACGTCAGCATAAGAGCCCCGTGTGTATGCTGAAGTGGCAACATCTGCTGCATAGGCTGCCGTAAACACCACGTCGTCTGCTGTGAAGGGTTTGCCATCGTGCCACAACACATTCTTTTTAAGCTTCCATGTGATGGTTTTGCCATCTTTTGAAACACCACCGTTGGCGGCTGAAGGAACCTCTGCAGCCAAAATTGGCACCATGTTGCCGTCGTGATCCCAAGCGCCCAGTGGTTCGTAAAAAATGCGTGAGCCTTCTTGGTCTTTGGTACCGCTGGCAAAGTGAGGTTGCAGCAAAGTGGCACCTTGCCACCACAGCAACTTCAAAGGACCGCCACCGCCACGCTTGGTAGGTTTGTAAGTCGAGGCTGTTTGAGCTTGTGCCAAGCCAGAGGTCAAGAGCATTTGAGCGGCCATTGGCACGGTCAAACCGGCACCCACCATTTGGCGGATGAATTGCTTGCGGGTCACTGAATTGTCTCGGACCTGGTCGATTAGACCGCGAATTTCGCTCTCGTTCATCTTGCTCTCCTGAAATAAAAAATGAGATGTTTGATAACAAATCGGACACTAACTCTAATCTATAAATTCAACATTAGGGTTTTGCTTTAGACGGAATCGACATAAACTAATTTCTTTCCAACAAAGGATTGACATGGCCATCAAAAAACGATCAGTTCAACTGCCCAGCATGACGCCCGGTACGCACCGCACTGTTTCTGTGCTCAGCTTTGGCAAATCTGGTGCACGTCCCAAGGTGTACATGCAAGCCGCCATTCATGCCAATGAGATGCCAGGCACCATGGCGCTTCACTATTTGATGCCCATGCTGGCCGAAGCCGACAAAAAGGGCTTGATCAAAGGTGAAATCATTTTGGTGCCAACCGTGAATCCGATTGGACAGTCACAGTTGGTAGGCAATTCTCATGCCGGCCGTTACAACCACCTCAGCAACGAAAACTTCAATCGCAATTGGATTGATGTCTCTGAAGGTGTGGCCGAAAAAGTTTGGAAAAAAATTGGCAGTGATCCCCATGCCAACGTCAAGATGATTCGCAAGGCCGCGCTGGAAACCCTCAACGCCATGAAGCCTGCCAACGAATTGCAAACCCTGCGGGTTGAAATGCAAAAACTCAGCACAGATGCCGACTACGTGCTCGATTTGCACTGCGACATTTATGCGGCATTGCACTTGTTCACGGCGCGCAATGACTGGGTCAAAGACCGCCACGGCCCCTTGGACAATCAAGGTGCCGTGCAAGCCTTGGCAGCCGACTTGGGCGTTGAGGCCACCATGTACAACGACCCCTACCCTAGCACCCTCACCTTTTCGGGTGTCAACAGCGCCTTGTGGGCACGCTTGCAAGACAAGTTCCCTGATGCGGCCATTCCGCAAGCCTGTATGTCGGTCACTTTAGAAATGCGCAGCCAACACGATGTCAGCGATGCCCTTGGCAAATCCGATGCAAGCAATTTGTACCGCTGGTTGGTTCGCCAAGGCGTGGTGGGCGGCAAAGCAGCCCCCCTCAAAAAGATGAAATCAGCGCCAGCCCCCATCAGCGGCATGGATGTGGGCTACAGCTCCGGCACAGGCTTCTTGGTGTTCCATGTCAAACCGGGCGCCAAAGTTAAAAAGGGTCAACCCATTTGCGATGTGATCGACCCCGCCAACCCTCACGGCCCCAAAGGCCGAACCACTTACAAGAGCGCCACCGACGGCATTGTGTTCTCGCGCCGCTTGGATGGCTATCTGTCGTGGCCAGGCCAAGTGATGTACCGCATTTCGGGGCCCAAGCCCCTGGCACACCGCATTGGCATGTCGGGCTTGGACGATTGAAGGCTTAAATTTTGCCGAGGTAATCGGCCTTGCCAATTTCCACGCCACTGGCGCGCAGCATGCTGTAAGTGGTGGTGGTGTGGAAGTACAAATTGGGTAAACCGTGGCCCAACAAAAACTGCATGCCCTTGTAGTGCGTCTCTTTGTCGCCGCGCTTCACGATGATGTCTTTGTCTTCGGTACCGTCGATCTGCTCGGGCTTGAAGGTTTCTAAAAAGGCAATGGTTTTGGCAATTCGCGCTTGCAGATCCTTCAAATCTTTTTCGGTGTCTTCGTGTGCCGGAATCTCCACACCGGCCAATCGTGCAACCAAACCTTTGCTCACATCGCAGGCAATTTGAACTTGTCGGCTGAGCGGAAACATGTCAGGGTAAAGACGCATCGTGGCAAACACCACAGGGTCAATTTTTTTGGCTTCCGCATGAGCCTGCGCTTTGCCCAAAAGGTGCGACAAATTGGTCAAGCCATTGATCAAACGTGGCACGCTGGCTTGGTACATTGAAATCGTCATAGAGTCTCCGTTGAAAAAATATTAAAAAGTCGCCATGAGAAGTGCATCGCTGAAATAATCAGTTCAAGCAGCATCTAAAAATCGTTCGACAAGGCGCGTCCAATAGGCCGCCCCGTAAGACAGGTTTTGATCGTTGAAGTCGTACTTGGGGTTGTGCAGCAAAGCGCTGTCGGTGCCATTGCCCAAGCGCAAAAAGCAACCAGGCTTGTGCTGCAAATAATACGCAAAATCTTCACTGCCGGTTACGGGGCCAAAAGGCGAGACCACCTTGTCTTCCCCCACCAACTCCACGGCAACTTGACGCGCAAATTCCGTTTCTGCAACAGAGTTGATCACCACGGGATAACCGCGCTCGTAAATGATCTCCACCTCACCGCCAAACGATGCCACCTGCGCAGTGACCAGATCTTTGATGCGTTGCTCCAAACGTTCGCGAACTTCAGGACTGAAGGATCGAATGCTCATCGACAAACTGGCGGTATCGGGAATGACATTGGAGACACTGCCGGCATGCGCCGTGCCGATGGTCACCACCGAAGTTTGCAAGGGGTCGATGTTGCGCGACACCACCGTTTGCAAACTCATGATCAAACTGCCCATGATGACCACGGGGTCCACCGTCTGATGCGGTCTGGCGGCATGACCGCCCTTGCCTTTGACTTTGATGTAGCAGGTATCAGAAGCGGACATGAAAGCGCCAGCACCAAACATGAACGTACCCACCTCCACGCCAGGATGGTTGTGAATGCCAAAAATGGCATCGCAAGGAAAGCGCTCAAACAAGCCATCTGCAATCATTTGCTGGGCACCGCTGTCCTTGCCTGCTTCTTCCGCAGGTTGAAACACCAAGTGCACCGTGCCTTTGAAATTTTTGGTTTTGGCCAACTGTTGTGCAGCGCCCAACAACATCGCCGTATGGCCATCGTGGCCACAGGCATGCATGGTGCCAGGGTGTTCGCTGGCGTAGGGCTTTTGCGTTTCTTCTTGAATGGGCAAGGCGTCCATGTCTGCCCGTAAAGCAATGGCCTTGCCTTCTCCGTTGTTCAATGAGGCGACCAAGCCGTGCCCCCCCACATTGCGGGTGACCTTGTAGCCCCATCCTTCCAACTGATCGGCCACCCATTGAGCGGTTGATTTTTCTTGAAAAGACAGTTCAGGAAAACGGTGCAAATGTCGACGCGCTTCACTCAAGGATTCTTGAGCTCCCACAAGGTCTGACAGTTTGCAAAAACAATCGTAACGAGCGTTCATCGTGGTGTCCTTTGAGCGGTTCAAGCCTTGGAGGCAAAGTAAGGTGTCTGTGCGGTACCCAAGTCCCAATACAGACCCGTCATCACCTGCAAAGCTTCTTTGAGCAGCTCTGGTGGCAAGTGCTCATTGGGCGCATGCTGAGAACAGCCTGGATAAGAATGGGGCACCCAAATGGTTTTCAAGCCCAACACGTCGGTGAAGATGTCATTGGGCAAAGATCCGCCCAAATTGGGCAAGATGGCCGGTTTTTTCTGGGTGGTGCTTTGCAAGGAGTTTGCAGCCCAGGTGACCCAGGCGTCATCGGGGTCAATGCGCGTTGCCTTGAAAATTTCGTCGCGGGCGGCCGCAATTTGCACATAGCCAAAGCCATGACTGTCCAAGTGTCTGCGCAAAGCGCCCAAGATGTCTGAGCTGTCGATGCCCACCACAAAGCGCAACTGGCATGTCGCCTTGGCTCTGGGCGGAATGGCATTCACGGGGTTTTCGGGATTGCCTGTTTTGAATGCCAGCACTTCAAATGAGCACCAGCCAAAGACTCGCTCTGCGGGGCTTAAGCCAGGTTGTCCCCAATCGGGTTCAATTTGAGGGCCATTGGGCCCGCCGTCAACTTCGCAATCAGCCAACACCCGGCGCACGGCATCTGGCAAAGCCTTAGGGCGCCATTCCGGTACTTTGATCTCGCCATGGTCTGTCACCAAGCTGGCAATGGCATGGGCCAATTGAATACCGGGATTGGATATCAAGCCGCCCCAATTGCCTGAGTGATGCGCCCCCGAACGCGATTCAATGCTCAGCTCAAAATTGATGCTGCCTCTGGAGCCAAGAAAAATGGTGGGTCGTTCCGCTCGCAAGCGTGGCCCATCGGAAGCAATCAGCAAATCGGCTTTGAGCAAGTCGGCGTGTTCTGCACAAACCTCCTTCAGCCCAGGTGAGCCCGTCTCTTCGCCCATTTCGATGATGAATTTGGCATTGAAGCCCAATTGGCCTCGCTCTGCCAAAACACAGGCCATGGCTTGCAGGTTGACCGAGTGTTGGCCCTTGTTATCGGCAATACCGCGGCCATACCAACGGCCCTCCAATTCGGTCAACTCCCAAGGCGTCACGCCTTCACGCCACTCGGTCTCGAGGCCGCGTATGACATCGCCATGGCCATAACCCAGAACCGTGGGCAACTGGGCCCCCTCGATGCGCTGTGCAAACAAAAATGGCGCTTTGGCTTTGGAATGCTCTATCAAGCGGCACTCAAACCCCATGGCTTCAAGCGCTGGTCGAATTTCCTCTTGCAAGTAAGCTGGCAACTCAGCCGCTCTGGCGGGGTTTTGACTCTCTGTAGGACGCTGAATGCGGCGTTGAAGGGTCGCCTTGAAAGATCCGTCGTCAAATGCGGTGGTTGCACGTTGCAGGGCTGCCTGTCGGGTCATGGTGATCTGTGATGGACTGCTAAAAACATCAGACTACCTCAATTTGAACAACTGAGAATCCAGAGGCTGTACAAACACGCAACACTTGAAGCAAAATTGAGCCAAATTCTCACACCATATGTCACAACAATTGGTTACCCAACCTATAGTTGAATAACAAGTAGTTTAAAAACAGGTAGTTTATATGAGCCATCATCATCACGACGATCAAAAACCCCATTCCCACGGCCATTCTGATGATCATGAGCACAGCCATGCACCGTGGAAACATGACGGCGTGCGTGTGGTGCCAGGCAATCAATTGGACGGCAATGTACCCTCCACACCCGGTATGGACCGAAAAGCCGCCATCAATTTCGCTCGCGTGGGCGCTGAAAAGTTGTGGGCCGGCACAGTCACCATCCATGCCAACGCCAAAACTGGCGCCCACCATCACGGCCATTTAGAGAGTGTGATTTACGTCATCAAGGGCCGCGCACGCATGCGCTGGGGCGACCAACTGGAATTCACAGCAGAAGCAGGACCTGGTGACTTCATTTATGTGCCACCCTACGTGCCGCACCAAGAAATCAACGCCAGTCCCACAGAAGTGCTGGAGTGCGTTCTGTGCCGAAGCGATGGCCAAGCTGTTTCCATCAACCTGGACATCGAGCCCGTCGAAAAACCCGAGCAGGTTTTGTGGATCGACCCCACACACCCCAGCGGCGGTGTTTGAATCAATCCAATTTGGCGCCTGAATCCTTGACGATCTTGGCCCAACGCACCAAATCGCTTTTCACAATTTGGGCCA
>JACCDI011053063.1_pt1 | contig 20010 bp, 20 predicted proteins | sample 7442791 | NCBI WGS metagenome assembly JACCDI01 (sample SAMN15323434, study PRJNA562643) | freshwater metagenome | isolation source: river surface water | place: USA:Blue River Watershed | collected 2017-08-15
AGCAATCGTTTCTTTTTCTAAGTCTGTTCTTCTTTCTAATTCGTCTGCGCTCAATTTCAATACACTACGTCCTGTATCACAACCTACACGCTTAAATTCGTCAATTACCCATGGTTCAATTTCATCTGTAAATTCGTCCATGTCAATGTCAAATTCGTCAACCACTTCTTCATCCTCACGGTAAACATCTAATTCGTAACCTGTTAATTCAGAAGCCAATTTGATGTTCACTCCACGGCGACCAATAGCTAAAGAAACCTGGTCAGCTTGTAAGTATACTTCTGCGCGCTTGCGATCATTGTCCAAATTCATGAAGCTAATTTTTGCTGGCGTCAATGAACGTTGGATTAATAATTGCGTATTGGTAGTAAAGTTAATAACGTCGATATTTTCATTTTTCAATTCACGAACAATACCGTGAATACGAGAACCTTTCATACCTACACAAGCACCTACTGGATCAATACGATCGTCAAATGATTCAACCGCAACTTTAGCGCGCTCACCTGGCTCACGTACAATTTTCTTAATGGTAATTAAACCATCAAAAATTTCAGGTACTTCTATTTCTAATAATTTAGCTAAGAATAAAGGATTTGTTCTAGATAAGATAATTACAGGTGAATTGTTTTTCATATCCACACGTGCAATCACTGCTCTAATATTTTCTCCTTTTTTGAAAAAGTCTTGAGGAATTTGTTCTGTTTTAGGAAGAATCAATTCATTGCCTTCTTCATCTAATAACAAAACTTCTTTTTTCCAAACCTGATAAATTTCAGCGTTGATAATTTCACCAATTCTATCAGAATATTTTTTAACTAAAGCGTTTTTCTTTAAGTCATTGATACGAGATGCTAAAGTTTGCTTTGCTGCCAAGATAGCACGACGACCAAAATCATAAATATTTACTTCCTCTAATAATTCCTCACCTATCTCAAAGTCAGGCTCTATCTTAATTGCGTCAGAGTAGGAAACCTCTGCTAAGGGATTGTCCACATCATCATCCGGGCGAATTTCACGACGACGGATAATTTCCAAATCCCCTTTTTCAGCATTAACGATGACGTCAAAGTTTTCGTCACTACCATATTTTTTTCTAAGCAAAGTTTTAAACACATCCTCTACCACTTTCATCATCGTGGGACGATCAATACTTTCTGCGTCTTTAAACTCCTGAAATGCTTCAATCAAATTTATACTTGCCATAACATAATTTTTTTTCAAGCTCCTCGCTTGATGATTTGTTAAAATTGAATTTGAACTATTGTTGATTTAATTTGCTCGAATGGAATAAGCAATTGTTGCTGGGTTGCTTTTTTACCCTTTCCCTCTGTCCACTCAATTAAAATATCTGCCTCTGCTACCGTAGTAAGGGTGCCTTCTTTTTTGGTACCATCTACTAACTCAACTTCCACTTTACGACCTATATTTTTATTGTATTGTCTTTTTAAAAGCAAAGGTTCATCTACACCTGGGGAAGAAACTTCTAAAGCAAAGTCTCCCTCGGGAAACCAACCTGCCTCTTCTATCGCTCGGTACAATTTACGGTTAAAGAAAATGCACTTCTGTATAGGTAAGCCATTATCTCCGTCTAGGTATACTCTTATAATGTGGCCCGGTTTTACCTTAATCCACACCAAAAAATATTCCGGATCCTCTACTAATAGAGGTTCAATTAAACCGTGTACCCTTTCCTTTAAATCGTTTACTTCCATAGTTAAAAAAGAAGAAGGGAACGATTTCGTTCCCTTCATATCTCTGCTTATTCTGGAACAAAGGTAATAAAACGGGATGAAATCACCCAATAATATTAGGTATAAGCTTATTTTTGTAGCATGATGAAGCTAATAATATATGGTTTGGTGATTTACCTGCTTTATAAAGTCATTTTTGATGTGGTTGTGCCCGTAAGTAAAGGGGTGAAGACCGTAAAACGTAGTATGGAGCAAATGCAGCGCCAGCAGGCAGAAGCATTTAGACAGGCCCAAGAAAATACTACCTCCAGTGGCCCAAAGAAAGAAGTGCCTGTTGACGCAGAATACATTGAATTTGAAGAAGTTAAGAAAAAATAGATCCCCAAAGGCACTATCCTAGGAACAAATCTTTTTCTACCAACATACCCGGCTGCAAATACAGCACTTGCAATCCCACGGAAGCTGCCGCAATCACATTGGGCTCATTATCATCTATAAATAAGGTCTCCTCTGCCACTAATCCCTCTTTTTCCAAAATATGCAAAAAAGAGGCCGGATCGGGCTTTCTTTGGCCCATTTTATGTGAAAAATAGGGTGTTTTAAACAAATTTTCGATATTTCCGCCTATTTCTGCTGTGTACTGGGGAGCAAAAAAATCATAATGGATCTGGTTGGTATTAGAATAAAGGAATGTGGCATATTTGCCATTATTGGCCTTCACCCACTCAATACTGCCTTTTCGATAGCCAATCAGTAATGCATTCCAAGCGTCCTTTATTTGTTCATGGGATAAACTGAGCTGGTATAGCTTATTAAAGCCATTATAAAATTCGGTGTCTCCAATTAATCCCTTTTCCAAATCAAAGAAAATTTGATCTGACTTATTTAAAGTAAAATGATTTTCAAAATTGGGAATCCCCAAATCATCAAAAGCTTGATACATTTTTACAAAATCAATATCATATAAGACATTGCCTAAATCAAAAATCAAATTTTTAGTAATTGTCATGATCAAGTATTAAACCAATGAAAGGATATATCCAATGAAGATAATTAAACCTTTCAAATATTTGTACTTTTGATTCATGAAACAACATCTAGCACATATTGCCGTGGTGGTAAGAGATTATGACGAAGCCATTCACTACTATACGCAAACTTTAGGTTTTAAATTAATAGAGGATACTATTTTATCGGAAACGAAAAGATGGGTAATGGTGCAACCCAATGGTGCAGAAAATGGCTGTATGTTATTGCTTGCAAAAGCAGCTACTCCTGAACAAGAAAAAAGCATAGGCTATCAAACTGGAGGTCGCGTTTTTTTATTTTTATACACGGATGATTTTTATAGAGACTTCGAAAACTATAGTTCGAAAGGGGTTGAGTTTACGATTGCACCGCATGTGGAGGAATATGGAACGGTTGCTGTATTCAAAGACCTATATGGAAACTTGTGGGACTTAATTGAACCTGCAAAAAATTAACTTACTTTCTTCGTTCCATGGCGGCGGCCATATACTTGCAAGCGGCATCGCCTTTTTCTAATTCGCTCTGAATATTAGTATGCGATTCCTTATCTCTGTTTTGACTCAATTTAAAAACATTTTTCAGTTCAGTGACTTCAATTTCAAATGAAACAATGGCTTTCATGTTTTGTTGAACATACATGGGGTCTAGGTTTTTAACCTGAGTAGGCGCATTGGGATCTTTTTCAAAATGCAAGGTGAGGTCCGTTAACAATTGATACAAGTGAGCTTCCTCTTTCATCTCCAATTTGCCGACAGCATGAACGGTTTGGTAATTCCAAGTGCTAGCAATGCCTTTACTACTATACCAACTTGCACTTACAAATGCGGAAGGTGCTGAAAAAATAACCAATACATTTTTATTCATTTCAAAAGCATTGGTGTGATCTTGCTTGCGCATAAAATGACCGCTGATGATTACGGTCTCATTTATTTGTTTTATTAAAACTGGAATTTGTGCAGCCACTGGCAACCCATTCGCATCCACTCCGCAAATGGTAACAAAAGGATTGGCGTGCATAAAATCCAATACTTCCTGATGATTGCTTGCTTTGAAATAAGAGATATCGTACATAAATTATTATTATATCGGCAACGCCGTTGTTGTTTTAATTTCATCCATTACAAATAAACTATTAATATGTGCTACCATGGGGAGCACCGCTAATTTTTCTTGGTAGAATTTATTGTAGGTTTCCACATCTTTCGAAACCAATTTTAAAAAATAATCAAAATTGCCTGAAACCAAACTACAGGAAATCACTTCAGGGTACTGTGCAATAATCTGTTCAAACTCAGAAAAATTATTGCGCGTTTGTTTATCTAAAGTAACGTGACAATGCACAATCAAACCAAGGTCCATTTTTTTTCGATCTATAATGCCCACATAATCCTGAATATATCCCTCGGCCTCTAATCTTTTAATGCGATCGTGGGTAGGACTCATAGACAAGTTTACCTCGGCACTAATGTCTTTAATTTTAGCCAAGGCATTTTTTTGCAAAATGCGCAAAATGGCAATATCAATAGAATCTAAACTCATAGCTTTTGCTGTTCAAAATAATAGGTGAAGGAATAATTTCTGCTTTGGCAGTAAAACCTAGTCTAAATTACCATTATTTTCTTAAATTTATCATTTTAATAGATTTTTTTACTGAATATTAAAGATTAATTCAAAATATTTCCTTTTTGATGAAATTTATGCAGTAATAAAAACAAATTTTATGATTATCGGTTGCCCAAAAGAAATTAAGGTACAAGAGTACAGAGTAGGTTTAACACCAGAAGGTGTGGACGCTTTAGTGAGACAAGGTCATATAGTTTATGTAGAAACAAATGCAGGCGCGGGTTCTGGTTTTTCAGACGAAGCCTATAAAGCAGTTGGTGCAAGTATCTTAAATACTGCAAAAGAAGTATATGAGATTGCAGAAATGATTATTAAAGTAAAAGAGCCTTTGGCTGTTGAGTTCCCTTATATTAAATCGGGACAAATATTATTTACTTATTTCCACTTTGCGGCCTCAAAGGAATTAACGGACGCCATGATTCAATCTCATGCAGTTTGTATTGCTTATGAGACTGTAGAATTAGCAGATGGTTCTTTACCATTATTGGTACCTATGTCTGAAGTAGCTGGAAGAATGGCTATTAATGTAGGTGCTTATTATTTAGGTAAGCCATTTGGTGGAAAAGGAAAATTATTAGGGGGTGTGCCAGGTGTGAAACCTGCAGAGGTTTTGATTATTGGTGGAGGTATTGTAGGAACACAAGCGGCTAAAATGGCTGCAGGTTTAGGTGCCAACGTTACCATCATGGATACCAACTTATCTAGATTAAGATATTTAAGTGATGTCATGCCGGCCAACGTAGTTACCCAGTATTCCACTTTATTAGCAATCAAAGAAAAATTGCCAACCACCGACTTATTAGTAGGTGCCGTATTATTACATGGCGCTAAAGCACCTCATTTGGTGAAAAAAGAGGATCTAAAATTAATGGAAGCAGGTTCTGTGATTGTAGACGTAGCAGTAGACCAAGGGGGTTGTATTGAAACTTGTAAACCTACAACCCACGAAAATCCAGTATTCACCATTGACAATGTAACCCACTACTGTGTTGCCAACATGCCAGGTGCGGTTCCACAAACAAGTACAAGAGCTTTAACACAAGCTACTTTACCTTATGCCATTGCTATTGCTAATAAAGGATGGGAAAAAGCTTGTGCTGAAAACCCGGCATTAGCGAAAGGTTTAAATATTAGAGCAGGCAAGGTATTACACAAGGGTGTAGCCGATGCTTTCGCAACAGCGTAATTTTTACATTTGGAGTTTATAAGCCTAAAAGCCTAGTTCAAAAGACTAGGCTTTTTTTATGATCCTAATCAGTTTATTTAAAATTAACATTCGGATTTTAGGTCATTAAAATATTAATCGTATTTTTACGATTAATAAGGACTATAATGGGAACATATTCAAACAAGGAAGAACAAATTGCACAATTTGCTAAAGCATTGGGGCACCCAGCAAGGGTAGCAATACTAAGTTTATTGCTAAAAAAACAAACCTGTATATGTGGTGACATTGTAGACGAGTTGCCCTTATCTCAAAGTACGGTCTCCCAGCATTTAAAAGAATTGAAAGCCGCCGGACTTATTAAAGGGGAAATCAGTGGGGTGAAAACCTGTTATTGTATTGATGAAGCAAATTGGAATAAAATTGGAAAATTATTTGAAGGTTTATTCATTAAAGTTTTTGAACCAAAAAAATGTTGTTAATTAAAATACTAAACTAAATATCATGAAAACAGAACAAGAATTAAAAGACATTGTAAAAGCAAAGTACAGCGAGATTGCTTTACAAGACAAAGAAACCAATATGTCCTCATGTTGTGGAGCTGGCGGATGTAGTACTGAAGTGTACAATATCATGTCAGATGATTATACAAAAATGGAAGGCTACGTAGCAGATGCAGACTTAGGATTGGGCTGCGGCTTACCAACAGAATTTGCAAAAATTAAAGAGGGAGATGTAGTAGTAGACTTAGGATCCGGTGCAGGAAACGATTGCTTTGTAGCAAGAAGAAGCACTGGGGCTACTGGTAAAGTAATTGGTATTGACTTCACTCCTGCCATGATTGAAAAAGCAAGAGCCAACGCTGAAAAAATGGGTTATAATAATGTGGAGTTCCGTCAAGGGGATATCGAGAACATGCCTATAACAGCCAATGTAGCGGACGTTGTAGTAAGTAATTGTGTATTGAACTTGGTGCCCAATAAACATGCAGTGTTAACCGACATTTTTAGGGTCTTGAAACCAGGTGGGCACTTTAGCATTTCTGATGTAGTATTAGTAGGTGCCTTGCCTAATGAATTACGCAATGCAGCTGAAATGTATGCAGGATGTGTAAGTGGTGCCATTCAAAAACAGGTATATTTGGAATTAATCAACGCTTGTGGTTTTGTAAATGTCGTTTTACAAAAAGAAAAGCCTATTGTTATCCCGAATGATATTTTGAAAAATTATTTATCAGATTCAGAAATAGCGAAGTTTAATCAATCTGACTTAGGTATTTTTTCTGTAACGGTATATGCCGAAAAGCCAAAAGGGACTTGTGCACCAGGTTCAGGTTGTTGTTAATAGTCCTGCGGAAGGAATCTAGATTTTGAATTGAAGATAACCCATTATTGGGTTCAATAAATCAAATAATAAATTAGATATGAAAAATATATTAGTGTTATGTACAGGTAATAGTTGCCGTAGTCAAATAGCCCATGGGTATTTAGCCAACATGACGAAGGGAAAAGCGAATGTATATTCCGCAGGTGTGGAAACCCATGGAGTGAATCCAAGGGCAATAGCAACTATGAAAGAGGATGGGATAGATATTTCAGCACATACTTCAAATAATATCACTGAATACTTTGCAGTAGAATTTGACTATGTGATTACTGTTTGTGATCATGCCAAGGAGCGCTGCCCCTATTTTCCAACGAAGGCCCAAAAGTTTCATTATAATTTCCCAGATCCTGCAAAAGCTACAGGCACAGAGGAAGAAATTAGAAATGAATTTAAATTAGTAAGAGAGATGATTAAAAAGTATTGCCAAGAGTTAGTTAACGAAAATATAGAAGCGCTATAAATTAAGTAAAGAGTTCTTTTTTGTATTGCTTCTTAAATATTTTAAAACCCTTTTTTACATAAAAGTTTTGGTTTAATGTCGAATTGACATTGCAATTCACTCTTAGTTGCTTATGTTTTTTGGAAACGAATTTTTCCTCAAAAGATGTGTATAAAAAATCTGCTGCTTTGTATTTTCTGTATTTTGGCTCAATATACAATTCCTGAATTTCAACAAAGGAATATTGGTCTGACATTTGCTGCCTAACTTGTGCTAAAAGACAGCCTACTGCTTTCCCTTCTACCTCAACAACCATTTGAATAGAAGATTTGTCTTTTAGTATTGATTTGAACTTTGCATTAAATTCATTAATGTCAAAATTTACCCCAGTAATAGAAGACATAGCTTCATAAAAGAACATGATGTCTTTTAATTCAGCCATTCTCGTTAGATAATTGATTTGCAGATTCATAATTAATTGTTGATCAAATATTTCCTAATTGTTAAGAGGCATAAGGTCAAGCAAATAAATGCCAGGCATTTGCCTGGCATTTACATAATACTTAATAATTAAACTTAGCCCATCCTTTCCACCATGTAGCATCTTCTCCATTTAAACCAATTGCTCCTCTGAAAGTTACAGGCTTAAAGAAGGCGTTTTGTAATTTAGCATCTGTGAATGAACCATTACTTGCATAGTTAAAGTTGGTAGCTGCGCCTAGTACTAAATTAACACCTGTTGGAGCTGCTGTACCTGCATAAGGAGTCGCATCAAACATGCTATAGTTGAAGGGTTGAATTAATTTTGCGTCGGTTACATTTAAAGCAATCGCATTTTGATAGAAAGCATTGGATACCCATGCTAACATACTTGCATCATTCGCACCAGTTGGTGCACTTGAACTAGCTGCATATTTAACATTAACAGTGTTTCCGGCTAAGGTATTGTTCTTGAAACGAATAGTGCTATCTACAATATTTAAATCGGTAGGTGTACCGGTACTAGCATCAATTAACAAAGCAGTAGGCCATCCTAAGAAAATTGAATTTTGAATTGAAATGCCAGAATTTCTTCTAATTTGCGCACCTGCTAAAAATAAACTATTACCAATATTTGATAAAGTAGCTCTTGGTCCAATTACTGTCATATTTGAGAATACAGCACTTGTTTTTGGACCAGCAGTAGTTCCAGTAGCGTTGTTGTCTGACTCGAATGCTTCTGACTTAGAAATATCCGCAATAGCAGAGTCTCTGATTGCAATACCAAATTGTACACTACCACTGTAGCCGTTATCTGTATCAAAATCATCATCTTGACCTTTGTAAGCAATTAAATATTTACAGTTTACCGTACCACCAAACCACTCAAAACTATCATCTTTACCAAAAGCAGCTTCTACGTGATCAATGGTAGTACCACTTCCTACTGCCGCCATGGTTAAGCTGTTAATTTCTTTATCTGGTTGGTAAGCATATCCTGCATATTCAATGCGAACATATTTTAAGATACCTGAGTTGTCTGCTGGGTTAGCAGTTGGGAATGCAGCATCACCTGCACCTGCTAAACCATCTCCATTGGCGTTGTCAATACCACCTTCAACTTGGTATAATCCAGTTACAGAAGCTCCGTTTACAGTAAAGCTGGTATTGATTGGAGCTGTTCCGCACAATATAATACCACCCCAGTCTCCAGATTGTGGATTTGCAGAAGCAGAAGTGAATACTATGGGCTTGTCCACTGTTCCTTGTGCGATAATTTTAGCACCACGACATACAATCAATGCGGATACGTCTGCTCCTGAATACTGTCCTTTTACCGTTGCGCCTGCTTCTATCGTTAAAGTAACTCCTCTGGTAATGTATACGATTCCAGACAAATAGTTATTATCTTTTGCAAGTAAGGTAGTGTCTCTAGTAATTCTGCCCGTTAAAGTTACAGTGTTAGCAGTGGGTGAAGTATTGCCTCCGCCACCATTAATAATAACGATTTCTTTTTCTCCGTCTGCTTCTACTTTTCTACAGCTGGTAATTGCTAAAAAAGCTAATGATAAAATAAGTAATTGTTTCATTGTTTTGGTATTTAAAAAAATTTGATTTTTGTAATTGTTTATTATAAAGAGTAATTAAATGAAATGCCGAAATTGGTTCCAAATCTTCTAGAAAAACGAATTGCATCTATTCCTTTTTCATACTTTTCGTTTGAACCTAAATTTTGGTAAAAGATTTGCTCTTGGTTCAATATGTCAGATACAGTAAGCTTAATTTCCGCTTTGCTATTCATGATTTTTTTACTCATTTGGAAATCTACCAATGCTCTTGGCGCCTCATAAATATTGGGAGAAGCAGATCCTGCTTGCATGTCTCCTACTAAGTAAATTCTTTCGCCGATTTGGTTAAATAACAAGGTTGCGTTAAATCCTTTATCAGCAATATCATACAACAAACCTACATTAACTAAGTAAGGAGATTGTCCTTGTAATTGTCTATCTAATTTTAAGTTATCGTCTTGTATTTTACTTTTGATGATAGACCCATTGGCTTGGAAAGTAAAATATTTATTTAATTTTTTTCTTGCCTCAATCTCTATACCATACGTAATGGCTTTTTGCGCATTTTGGTAAGAGAAAGTACTTGCTCCGCCTGCTCCTTCGCTAAAAATTTGCTCAATTGGATTTTCGAAATTTTTGTAAAATGCACCAACAGTAAATACTTCTCCAGAACCTGGATACAATTCATATCTAATATCTGTATTGGTAATTTTAGTTCTCTTTAAAGAAGGATTACCTTGAACAGATGCATTTAATTCAAAGTCAAAAATATTTAAGAAAGACAATTCTCTTAATTCAGGTCTAATTACGGTTTGTGAAACAGTGAAACGTAAATTGCTGTTTTGAGTAATTTTATAGGTTGTATTCACACCCGGTAAGAAGTCTGTTACTCTTGACAATGTGTGTCTTGGATCATACACTTTTACACTACCTACCAACTGATCATAATCTTCTACACGCAGTCCCCAAACAGTTCTGATTTTTTCAGATAATTTATTGTCAAATTGTACATAACCGCCATTTAAAATGGTATTTGCCATGTATCTGAAATTTCTACCCTTAATCGCATCAAATCCGAATTTATTGTCTGTGCCATTGCCGAAATTTTCTGGCGCAAATACCACATCTGCAGGCAATGCTCTTAAAGCTGCATTGTCTTTTGGTAAGAAATTGGCAAATAATTTTGCATCGTACAAACGATCCTTTATTTGTAATATATATCCAGCTTTAATGGTTTGTTGATTGATTTTGTAGGTGATATCTCCACCGGCAGTATATATATAATCACTTAAGTTTTTAAAAATTCTGCTTCCTGACTGTTGAGACAAAGAGTTGGCAATATTCAACACATAGGAGTCCGTTCCATTTGCAGACTTTGTGTATAAAATTCTTCTTTGGTCTGGGCTATAACTATCTAAAATATTAAAGGCACCATACCAGTTAAATTTAATTTTTGGAGAAATACTATGCTCCCCGTTTAGCTGATTGGTAAAGAAAGTATTTTGCGTAAAGGTAAATTCGTTTCCTTTCATTAAATCGTCTCTTGTATACTCATTACCTGTCCTAGATGTATATACATTGTCCGTCTTTACATTCAAAATTGCCTTGTAACTAATTTTGTTCAATGGATTTAAATACATAGAAAGTCCAGTAATCGCACCCATATTTATGTCTTGTATGTATTTTTCATCCGCATACTTGTAGATGGTAGAAAATTTTCCAGTTTCTAAAGTGTTCTGCTGGTTTAAATTATTTTGGAATTTTTGATTTTTAGCAAAATTCACACCAATCAATCCGCCCATTTTTTTCCCAAATAAGGTGCCAGAAAATCCACCATTCATTTGAACGGCATAATTAGGTGTAGCTGTTGTTTTAACCGGCACCCAATTATTAGACATTTTTTTACCTAGCAATGTCTTTGAAGCAATACTCATCGTGTCAAAGTTCGACTTGGTAGTATACCCTTTTGGCAATGATCTTGTGCCATCATCAATTCCGTACCAATCTGTACTACCTCCTTTATCCTTGTAAAAATCTTTTCCAGTAATCATGGTATTGTAACTAGTAGAAACCTGGATATTAAAAAAGTTCTTAGTTGGAATATCCTTTGTATTTACTTGGATCAATCCACCCGCCCATTCACCTGGCAATTCAGGCACAAAGGCTTTATTGATGATAATATTGTCAATGATTTGAGAAGGGAATAAATCAAAAGAGAATGTTTTTCTATCTGGCTCCGTACTCGTTAATAAAATACCATTTAACATTGCTTGGTTGTATCTATCTGCCAAACCTCTTACTACTATATATTTTCCTTCTTGTATAGAAGCCCCTGGAGTTCTTTTTAAAATTTCAGCGGTATTGCGGTCTGGACTTCTTTTGATAGTTTCTGCCGAAATCACAGAAGCAACAGTATTGGTATTTTTTTGAAATGCAATTAATGCATTAACCGTTTCTCCTTTGTTAGTAGATCTTGAAGCACTAACTACTACATCTGTTAATTTTTTTCCCGCCTCTTCAAGCATCACATCCTTTACTAATTCCTCGTTAGCAGCTGTTGCTTTAATATTTGTAATGCTAGTTTCTTTATAGCCAACATAGGTTAAAACTAAAGTGTAGTTTTTATTAACATCAATATTAAAACTATATCTTCCCTCAACATCGGATCTTGTCACATTGGCCCCATCGCCCTTCAACGAAACAGTAACAGCAATTAAAGCTTCGTTTTTTGCATTGGTTACCTTACCAGTAAGTTTTGCTTTTTGCGCATTAACATATAAAGAAAGAAATAAAAATGCAAATGCTAATAATGGCCTTTTCACGATATAATAAATTTATACCGCAAATATCAAAGTAGTTTGGTCCTTATGTAAAAAATACGTGTTATTTCAATATTACCTTTTGGGTAAAAAATAATATGTAAATGTTACCGTAATGTTACCAAATTGTTAACTAACTAGAATAGTAAAAAGTAATTGTACACTAACCTTGTATCGGCTACTCTTTTGAAATGACTAATAACGTATTGACTACATTATACTCAACATTTTTCAAATTAATTTCAATGCCTTTAGGCACAATTTTTCCTTGAATAATTTTATTGGTGCCTAAAAGGGAAATTGAAGTGTGTTTGTAAATACCAGGTATAAATACTGTTTCCTTTTCGGGTTTTTCAAACAAATGTAAAAATACTTGCTTTTCATTTTGTGTAGTCACCCCCCATTTTTCAGGCTGCATGGGTCCCCCTCTGGTTCCATAAATGGTATGTCCATATTGTTTAGTCCATTTGCCTACCAAGGCAAGGGTATCGGTAAATTCTTTTCCAATTTCGCCATTCGGCATAGGACCTACATTCAATAGTAAATTGGTATTACGACCAGCCGCGTTCACTAATGTTTTAATGACTTCATGATAGGTTTTGTAATGGTGGTCTGTAATTCTAAAACCCCATGCATCATTCATGGTAATACAAGACTCTAGTGGCAAGGCTGAAGCCGTTTGAAAATTCAAGCCCGCCGTATTTTGTCCAGGCAAATCCTGTTCAAACATTTGAAAATCTTCCCCATTGATAGGATCCAAGTGGTGATTATTACCAATCATGCAATTAGGTTGTAACTTGTGCACCAAACCATACAATTCATCATACTTCCAATCAATTCTTGAGCTTCTGTCAGCAGACCCCTCTGGATTGGTTTGATCCCAATGCCCATCTAGCCAAATACAAGAAATGTCTCCATAATTGGTCAATAGTTCAGTCAGTTGATTTTTCATGAATTGCAGATAGGAAGCATAATTGCTTTTTTGCGTACGTCCTGCCTTTTGCCCCGTCCTACCTGTTTCGTAAGGATAGTCGTCTCTAATCCAATCCAAGGTAGAATAGTATAATCCCAAAGCAATCCCTTGCTTTTTACATTCCGCTGCCAACATTTTTAAAGGATCTTTTTTATAAGGCGTATTGGTTACTTTCCAGTCCGAATATTTAGTATCCCAATTAGAGAACCCATCATGATGTCTTGTAATAAAAACAATATACTTCATGCCTGCCCCCTTGGCGGTAGCCACCCATTTTGCAGCATCAAATTGGATAGGATTGAATAGTTTTTGTAATTTTTTATAGTCATCTCTTCTTATGCCTTTGTTTTCCATAACCCACTCTCCGTCCCCTAATACGCTGGAGGCGCCCCAATGTATAAACATGCCAAATTTTCGATCCTGAAATGCAGATCTTGCAGCTAAATTTCCCTTTGTAGGTTGATAGGTCTGCGCTTGTATGTTTATTGCTAGCAAGCATGCGCAAATAAAGAGTAGATTTTTCATGTGGTCGAATTTATCGTTCTTTAAATTTAATTAAAAAAACAATAAATCACCCTCCTGATTTGGGGAAATAAAGAAAGCGTTTGCTACAAATACGGAGAACCCCTTCATCTGTCATTTCTAAAGTAAATTAATCTAAATGATACACACTATGCAAGTCGTCGGTATTGGTAAAGTTTACACCCAAGTCCTTAATTAAACCATCCTTTACGTCATAAGACCAGCCATGTAAATGCAATTCCTGGCCTCTTTTCCATGCATTTTGAACAATGGATGTTTTCCCAAGGTGAAACACCTGCTCAATCACATTTAATTCTACAAAACGACGTCCACGCTCTTGTTCATCTGTTATTGCATCTAATTCTTGATAGTACATTCGGTACACATCTTTCAAATGTCTTAACCAGTTATCTATCAATCCTAATTGTTTATTATTCATTGCAGCTAAAACGCCACCACAACCATAGTGACCACATACAATAATGTGCTTCACTTGCAATACTTCTACTGCATAGGAAAGTACACTTAGCATATTCATGTCACTGTGCACCACCATATTGGCAATATTACGATGTACAAAAACTTCTCCAGGTTGCGTACCTGTAATTTGATTGGCAGGAACACGACTATCTGAACAACCAATCCATAAATAATCTGGATTTTGCTTATCTGTTAAATTTTCAAAGAAGTGAGGATCTAATGCCAATTGATCAGCAACCCACTTTTTGTTGTTTTCAAGTAATTTATTGTACGACTGTTTCATTGTATCATTTAATTTGAACATCCCCATTTAAATACCTTTGTAAAAGTAGTCAATATTTTTAAAATGGTTCTGCCTATTCAATAATCGTCCAAACCTGTTTGTTTTAGGTGATTTTATGTACTTTTATTACATGAATATAATTGTCGAATCCTTAGGCTGGATTGCTTCTGTATTAATTGTAGGTTCCTATGCCCTAAATATCACTGGCAAACTTGCCGCTGAGAACAAATGGTACATTTTAGCTAATATGATTGGAGGTTTATTTTTTGTAATCAATACCTACTTTCACCAGGCTTACCCTTCCATGGTAGTAAATCTAATTTGGGTAATTATTGCAATTGTAATGATTACTAAAAAGAAGTCGAAAGATATTTAATCTCCATTTCATGCTTAGTCCTCAAGCCCATCTTGTTAATTTTGTTAAATGGTTTTTCATTTGCATTATTTGTGGACTTATCATTGGAAGTAGTACTGCTTTATTTTTATTTAGCTTAGACCAACTTACACAATGGAGAGAAAGTAATTTATGGATTATTTACAGCCTACCTATTATTGGATTTGCGATTGGTGCAATGTATTTTTATATAGGTGGGGAAACGAAAAAAGGGAACAACTTACTATTGGAAGAACACCAAGATCCACAAGCCAAAGTCCCTTTCAAAATGGCGCCGTTGGTATTCATTGGCACCCTATTAACCCATTTGGGAGGAGGTTCTGCAGGAAGAGAAGGCACTGCTGTTCAAATGGGAGGCGCCATTGCGGACCAATTTACCAGTATATTTAAATTGAATGATACGCAACGCAAAACCATTTTGATTATTGGAATAAGTGGTGGATTCGCAGCCGTATTTGGAACGCCTATTGCAGGGGCTATTTTTGCTTTGGAAATTATGTTGTTTAAAAATATTCGAGTGGCGGATATCATCCCCAGCTTTGCAACCGCTTATATTGCACATTATACTTGTTTGTATTGGGGCATTCAGCATACCCATTATAGCATATCAATTATTCCTGGCATCAATGCATTAACGATAGTTGCAACATTTTTAGCAGGACTCATTTTTGGACTTGCTGCTTTATTATTTACTAAAATGAATTATGCTTGGGCAAATATTTTCAAAAAAATAAAATACGAGCCACTCAGGCCTTTTATTGGGGGTATTATTTTAGTTGTTGCCATTTTCTTATTAGGCACTACAAAATATATTGGACTAGGTATCCCTGCTATTCAAGATGCATTTGTACATCCTGCTGGCAATTATGACTTTTTCATAAAAATCTTGTTAACTACTTTCACTTTAAGTGCTGGTTTTAAAGGGGGAGAAGTGACTCCTTTGTTTTTTATAGGCGCTACTTTAGGGAATATTTTAATTTGGTTTATTCCATTGCCAATGGCATTACTTGCGGGAATGGGCTTTGTTGCTGTATTTGCAGGCGCTACCCATTGCGCCATTGCCTCCATTGTATTGGGAATAGAACTATTTGGGGTACAAGCTGGTTTTTTTGTTGGTGTTGCAAGCGTAACCGCTTATTTCACTTCTGGTGCCAATGGCATTTACAGTGCGCAATTAAAAGAAGGTGCTAAGCATCAGTTTTACAATTATGTAAAACGAATTTCAAAATTGTAATTAAACACGCATTACGGGTCTTGTTAAACAGGTGGGACCACCACCCCCTTTAACACTAATTTCCGCTCCTTCATATTCAATTACTTTACATCCTGCTTTTTCAAGTCTTTCTTTTGTAATTGGATTCCCTTTCACCATTAAACAAACGCGAGGTGCTAAGGCCAATACATTGCAGCCCATACTATCAAATTCTCCATCGGGCACTTCTACCAATTCATAGCCACGTGCAATTAATTCATTTCTAAAAACAATGGGGATGAGTGGTGAATACACTACTGCCAAATTCGTATCTACAGGACTTAATACAGACATTAAATGAAACACATCTGATGGACCTTTATAATGAGGCATTGGAACAGACATTACAGAAACACCCAATGGTGCTAATAATTCGGCGAGTTGACGAATCCCTTCTTCATTGGTACGATAGGTATGACCTACCGCCAAGGTTTTTTCATCCAACCAGGCTACATCACCACCCTCCAACGTTCCAGGTGCAGTAATGACCCCCAATACAGGGATGCCATTGGCTTCAAAAGCGCGCTGCTCTGCAGCCGGCTCTTTTATACGACCTTCTTTTCCCATATTGCATATAATCATGCCCTTGCTGGTTGCTATGGCAGCGTCTCTACAATAAATAGAATCCATATTCACGGTTTCGTCTTCCGGTAAATACAATAGTTCGGCACCATGTTCTATTAATATTTTTTCAAACGCCTCATACTCTTCTAAGGCTTTGGCAATATCAGGTTTCCCTAAATAATTCAATGCCTCCCAATGTTTTGAGATATGCGCATCGTCAATAAATGCAGCCGATGCTTTTTTAATAAATAAGGATATTAATTTACCTGATTCTGAATGTGCACTCATATTATTTTTATTTACTCGTTTTTTGCCCTTTTTTCCATGCTACAAAAACATAAATAGGAACCGAGGACATGGTTAAAACAAATCCCCAAAACACCGTTTCATAGCCCAATCCTAACATAATCCAAATACAAAATACAAAAGTTAAAGAAGCCAATAAGATGGCTCCAGAAAATACTTTCTTGTTTACATTAGGTAATTGTAAGCGCATTAATAAATAGGAAGCGGTACAAAATATATAAGGAATTAAAATGGTTGAGGTAGTTAGTAATATTAAAAATTGAAATTGTTGAACCAGCCCTTTGGTATAATTCATAGCCATAAATACCGATACAAACAAGCTGGAAATAACAATGCCTAAAACAGGAACCCCTTTGCTGTTTTTCCTTGCAAAAACAAGAGGGAACAATTGATCCTTCGCTACCGCATAGGGCAATTGTCCTTGAATTAAAATATATCCATTTAAGGCGCCAAATGCAGCAATAGCCACCCCTGCACTCACCCAGTATTTAGCTCCTTGCCCCCAAATCATTACTGCAGCATCTGCAAAAGGGGTAACACTTTGCTTTAATTGTGCTGCAGGAATCATGCCCATGATACTCACCGTGCTTAGTATATAAACTGCCGTGGCAATTAATGTGCCTAGGGTTGTTGCTTTGGCTACGGTAGATGCAGAGTTTGTTACACTCCCTGATGGAATAGTTGCACACTCAATACCTAAGAAAGCAAAAAATGTTAAAGTGGTGGTTGCAGTTATCGCAGATAACGTAGAAGTGCCACTTGCATTGAAAGGAAGAAAGTTTTGCCATTGAATATAGAATAATCCAACTAAGCCTATTAATACAATGGGTAGAATTTTTAAAATAGTAGTTACTAGTTGCACTACACCCGAAGTGAAAATGCCTAGAGAATTAATCCAGGTTAAAAACCAGATAGTAGCTAAGCCCGTTCCGACAGCTAAAAAAGCATTAGTTGCCAAAGCAGGAATAAAAGTACTTAAAGCACTTATAAAGGAAACTGTGATAGCTGCATTAGTGCACCATACAGAAACCAAATATCCCCAAGCCACTAAAAAGCCAGCAAAATCACCAAGGCCCTTTTGCGAATAAGCATAAGGACCTCCATCCGCAGCTGGCAATAATTTACTTAAATGTGAAAATACCTTTGCAATTAAAAAAGCGCCTACTGCAGAACATACCCAACCAATTAAACTAATGCCTCCGAAGCTAGATAAGGTTGCAGGCATCATAAACACACCGGCCCCAATCATATTGCCTACTACCAAAGAGGTACTCGTCCACAAGCCTAATTGTTTTTTGTTTTCCTGCATGCTGTTAAGATAGGTAAAGTATCGGATTTTATTGCCGATCCCTTCAATTTTAATAAGTGAAAAGACACAAAAAAAGCCCCGCGAAATTCGCGGGGCTTTCAATATTACACAGTAATAAATCACCAGTTAGGATTCTTCACTGCAGCTGAACCAGAGGCAGGAGTGTTTTTTGATGTTTCATCAGCAGGAACATCCCAGTAATCCATAAAGTTGTAGTTGATTCTAGCGTTGGTATATACTACTTGGTTAAAGATCAAAGTAGCACCATAACGACCACCGCCATTTGCAATGCTATAAGTCCAGCCCCAACGTCTTGCATCAAACCAAGATAAACCACGGAAAGCAAGTGCAGCACCTCTTTCTTTAGTTAACTCAGTTAAAGCTTGCGTTGCAGTTATAGTTGTAGCTAAATTAGCAACACCCGCCTTTTGGTAAGTACGAATAGCATTGATTAAAGCAACACCACCAGCGATATCACCCGTTCTGATTTTTGCTTCAGCAATCATCAAAGCGTTTTCTTCGTAAGATGGACCGATATATACTTCAATACCACCTACTTGCTTAGAGCCTAATACCGGTACAGTTAACCCAGCAGTTACACCATCTATTAAACTCCAACGAGTGGTGTTTGTATTTGCGTCACCATAAAACACACCATTTGCTGTTGTGAAGTTGGCCAAACGCGCATCACCAGTACCAAAGTTGGCAACTAAACGCTCAGAAATTTTGTAAGTTGTATTTTGGTTAGAAGCAGCAGCAATACTTGCAACAGTACCTGAAGTTGGAGTGAAGAATGAATTAGATCCTGAAGAACGACCTGTAAACACATTGTCTCCTTGTTGAATACCTAATCCACCTAAACGAATTACTTCCGCCCAGTCAGCTGCAGTCATTGCAGGAATAGAAGCTTTTGCAATAGTTGCAGAAGTACTACCATTCACAAATGGAGCTAATTTATTTACTAAAATATTTCTAGCCAATAATGTATTCACTGATCTAATCCATTGAGCTGAAGTAGGTGCTTGACCTAAAGCAACTTGGTTTTGAGAAGGAATTAATTGCGCAACCATTGTGCTATAATCAGCTTGACTGCTGATGCTTGCAAGCGTTGTTGCAGCTAAATTTAATTGCTTATTTGATTCAGCGATAATTGCGTTATGGTCAACAAACTTATTGTTGATTGTTGCAGATTTATCTAGAATTAAGCCAGCATAATACATACTACCAATTTGTGCGTATGCATATCCTTTCCACCAATAACACCATGCTTGCACTGTTTTTGCTTTATCAGCAGACAATTTAATTGTAGGTAAAATTTCATTACATTCATACTCTAATAATATGTGTATGCAAATCACGAAGGCGTCTATTCAAACAGCAGCAGAAAAAATTGCCCCTTATATCCATAATACCCCTGTGCTCACTAGTCAAAGCATCAATGAATTGTTTGGAATTGAATTTTATTTCAAATGTGAGAATTTTCAAAAAATTGGGGCTTTTAAAATAAGGGGTGCCATGAATGCCTGTTTAAAATTAAATCCAACTAAATTAGCAAAAGGCATCGCTACCCATTCCTCCGGTAATCATGCGCAAGCCATGGCCCTGGTTGGAAAAACATTAGGGACAAAAGCGTATATCGTAATGCCTAACAATTCCCCACAAGTAAAAGTGAATGCAGTAAAAGGGTATGGTGCAGAAGTAACCATGTGTGAACCAAATCAACA
>JACCDI010616458.1_pt1 | contig 20004 bp, 19 predicted proteins | sample 7442791 | NCBI WGS metagenome assembly JACCDI01 (sample SAMN15323434, study PRJNA562643) | freshwater metagenome | isolation source: river surface water | place: USA:Blue River Watershed | collected 2017-08-15
ATTAGCGGCCTGTCAGCCGGAGCGGTTAAAGAGTAAGTCTTACCACTCTGCAAGTGATCCATCGTGGTGCGTCCAGTCAGGATTGCGCCAACGATGTCCGTTTTCAGCAGCCTTTCGAACTTCTGCTTCATCGACTTCAATACCTAAACCTGGCTTAGTCATAAGTTCGATATATCCATCGGGTGCATCAAAGACGGAGTAGTCAACTAAATACTTCATTAGCGAACCGTTATTGCCGCGACCAAGGCCAAGTACTTGCTCTTGAATCAAGAAGTTCGGTGTAGCGAAATCTAATTGCAAGCAGGCTGCAAGGGCGATCGGTCCAAGTGGGCAGTGCGGAGCAACAGCGACATCGTAAGTTTCAGCCATTGTTGCAATTCTGCGACATTCAGAGATGCCGCCAGCATGACTTAAATCAGGCTGAGCAACGGCGATTCCAGAGCGAAGCACATCTTTGTAATCTTTTCGATCGAAGAGGCGCTCTCCAGTTGCAATCGGGGTAGAAGTAGAAGCAACGATCAAATCAAACTTGTCAGAAAATTCAGGAAGAACAGGTTCTTCAATGAATAAAAGATTCAATGGCTCTAGGTAAGGGAAGACTCTGCGAGCCATAGCAAGGCTAAAGCGGCCATGGAAATCAAGTGCGATGTCGATTTTATCGCCGACATGTTCTCTAACCGCAGTAACGCGAGCAACAATATTTTTTAGCTCTTGCGCGGTGTCTATATGTTCTAAGCCATCAGAAGGCGCAAATTTAAGTGCGGTTAAGCCTCTTGCTAACTGAGTATCGGCGTTAGCCAAGATCTCTTTAATATCTTCGGCGATTGGATTGTGGGTGTATCCATCTTTTCCGCCAACTCCACCAACATGGCCATAAATGCGCACTCGATCGCGAACTTGTCCGCCAAGTAATTGATAGACAGGTACACCCAGAGCTTTGCCTTTTATATCCCAGAGCGCTTGATCTATGCCTGAGATGGCCGAATCCATGATTGCGCCTCCACGATAGAAGGAACCCTTCTTCATTCTCTGCCAGTGACGTTCGATCTGGAATGGATCTTTACCAATTACGTGGTCCATCAATTCGTCGACTGCTGTGGCTACGGTGAGCGCCTTGCCCTCAAGTACAGGCTCGCCCCAACCGGAAATACCTTCATCGGTTTCTATCTTGAGAAATAACCAACGGTGCGCAACGAAAAATAGTTCGAATTTAGTAACTTTCAAGATATCCCCCAATATTTTCCTTGAAGTCTAATCTTGGCAATAACCTTAATCAAGCAAATCTAGCAATTACTTTCTTGGTACTTGAACAGCGTTCAATAAATTCATCGTTTGATATTTTTGGATCATAAAGTGAGTTACCGATACCAACTGCAAGCGCACCTGATTGAACAAGTTCAAAGGTATCTTCAACAGAAACTCCGCCAACTGGAATTAAGTGTGCATCTCTTGGTGAAACAGATTGCAGAGCTTTCATAAATGGAACGCCTAGATTAGAGAAAGGGAATAACTTCATAGTTCTGACGCCATGCTTATAGGCTTCAAAGAACTCCGAAGAAGTTGCTACTCCGGGAATTGGAATCAGCCCAAGTTTTTGGGCAGCTGAAACAACTTCTAAATCAAGGTTTGGGCTGATACAAATTTCAGCACCTGCCTTGGCAATCTTTTCTACATCGCCGACTGTTAAGACAGTACCTGCGCCAACTGTGATATCTGGCGAAAGATGGCCACGTAGGGTTTCAATACTTAAAAAGGCTTCGGGACTATTTAGCGGAACCTCGATAACTTTAACGCCTGCAGAAACTAGCAGGTCTCCCACTTCCAAGATTTTATCCGGAGTTGCTCCCCTAAGAATTGCGATAATTGGAGCAGTTTTCAAATTACTAAAGAGTTGCTCGGATGTATTCATGATTTACTCTCCACCTTTTTCGCTAGCGCTACGAAGTAATTGATTAGTTGTCCACTATTTTCAACGGTTGCTTTAATTCCAAAGTGCGAAAGCGCAAATATATAGATTTCGGCAAGAGAATCAGATGCGACGATCTTGGCCTCACTTGCCTGACACCAACTCTTTGCAGACTTTATTTCGGCACCGATCAATAGCCCAGAGAGGTATTCGCGCGATGCATCCTGAGACTTTCCCTGTATCCAATTGGCTCGAATTGAGAATAAGTCATGAGTTAGATCAGAACTGTCTGCCTTAAGACCTTCGATAAAATCTTCGGAGGCTACTAATTTCGCAGATGATTCAGTTGCCTTTGAAAGCGTGCTGTGATTCCTCAAGAGTTCGAAAAGCTCCCCAGTCATATAGGTTCGAAAATCTGTGATTTTTCCGCTCTTGATTTCAACCCATTTACTGTGCGTCCCAGGTGAGATCACTAGGCCGTTTTTAAGCCCTGAAGCAAGGGATTGTGACTCTTCACCACGCATCACATCTCCAACCTTTGAAACACCTGGCACGATAAAAAGCGCTGGTTCAAAATTTGGAACTTGAATAAGCGAGTTGCTTACTTCATCGATATCAATCGGCAATTGAGAGAAATTTGTCTCGTGTAGACCAATATTTGAACCAATCATTCCTATTGCGATGATGAATTGAAACTGGCCCTGCCACTTACCCAAGACATCGGTGAGGTACTCAGAATGGGCGCCGGCGGCGAAGTTCTTTACGCCTTGATCTGTTTGAATATTGTCAGAGATTTGATCGTGTTCAATCAACCAAGCGCGAAAGGATGAAGTTCCCCAGTCGATCGCTACAAACTTCATCAGATTACAATTCTACTGCAGAACCACTAAGAATTGATTCTTCGCAAGCAATTGCAACGCGTAGTGCTTGACGCGCATTTATAGGTGGACAAGGGTTGGCAGTTTTCCCAGCCACAAATTCAATGAAGGCGTGAGATTCTTCAGCAAAGGCTTGGCGAAAGCGTTCGATAAAGCCGGTGTACCTGATTTCGCTGAAGCTAATCTCGCCTTCAATATCGTGAATAGGTGTCTTTAGATTTAGCCCCACGGCTATTGAATCTTTAGAACCAAATACTTCAAAGCGAACATCGTGGCCAACAGGATTATGGCGGGTACCGGTAATTGCTACTTGAACTCCAGATTCGGTGGTTAAAGAAATTAGCGATACATCGGCATCGTTGTACTTGGCATATTGTTGATGTTCACGCACAGCCTGTGACGCATAGACTTTTTTTATCTCGCTTTGCGTAATCCACCTGACAAGATCGAAATCATGAACATGCAGATCTCGATAAATACTGCCGCTGCCTTCTAGGAATTCCAAGGTGGAAGGTTGGTGATCGTGTGCGTACATGTGCATCGCGTAGAGCGTTCCGACCTGGCCCGAAGAAACTTTGTGCGCGGCGACGGAAATCGGTGGATCGAACCGACGCTGAAATCCAACCTGGATTTCTGTTCCATGTTTTTTACTTTTCTCAATAACTAAATCTGTCTCTTCGACGGTAAGTGAGATTGGTTTCTCGCAAAGTATTGGTTTTCCAAGCGGAATCAACTGATCCAAAATTGCAATGTGCGAATTTGTCGCGGTCGCCACGACATATCCATCAAAGCCTTGTTTTAGAAGATCTGCATATTCCGCAGAACTGCAATTTAATTTCTGAGCTAACTCTTTCGCCACGTTATCTCTGCGGTTAAAGAGAGTTACTTCAGCGCCACCTGAAAGCAAATCTTCGGCGCGAATAGCGCCCATTCGACCAGCACCAATGACTGCAATTCTCATCTGCTGGACTACTCCGTATTCCACTAAGCAAGACCTTCACTATATAGTTTGGGCTATAAATAATGAAGCGCTCCCCCGTTCTTTTAAGTTAGGAAATGATGACAATCGCTCTCGACCTATTAACGGTGGGTCGAATAAGCGTCGATCTTTTCTCAGAGCAGATAAACACTTCCTTTAGCCAGCCGCAGACATTTCAAAAATCTATTGGTGGATCTCCTACAAATGTTGCAGTCGCCGCGGCAAGGTTCGGCCATAAGAGCGCGATTGTTACCAAGGTTGGCGTAGATCCACTTGGTGAGTTTGTACTTAATAAGCTGCAAAGTTTTGGCGTCGACACAAGTTTTGTAAAGGTTGCAGAAAGCGGACTTACTCCCGTCGTTCTTGCCTCACAAGATCCACCTGAAGATCCGAAGATAATTTTCCATCGCCAGCCGTCAGCACCTGATACTCAACTCATCACCTCAGATATTGATGACCCAACCCTTAAGAGCGCTAAGAACTTCTGGGTCAGCGCCTGCGCGCTTTCTCAAGGAACGACTGCCGAAAGTATCTTCCATTGGCTTGAGATAAGAGGCCGCGCAAAAGAAACCATTATCGATCTAGATTATCGACCATCGTTCTGGAAGAGCAGAGAAGATGCTCGGGCTGCTGCGCAACGCGCACTTTCACATTGCACGATCGCTATTGGAAATATTGCTGAATGCGATGTTGCGCTGGGTATTACCGATCCAAATAGGGCGGCAGATGACTTATTAAATCGCGGCATCTCATTAGCGATTGTGAAGATGGGCGGCGATGGAGTTTTGCTTGCTACCAAAGATAAAGTTCATGTCGTTAAGCCGCTACCAATAAAGTTGGTTTGTGGGTTGGGCGCCGGAGATGCCTTCGGTGGGGCGTTAATCCATGGGTTACTAAGCGGGTGGGATCTGGAAAAGTTCGGTGCTTTCGCAAATGCTGCTGGTGCCTATTTAGCATCTGAGTTAATGTGCGCAGATGCCATGCCAACGCTAGAGATTTTAAATGGATTTAATGAAGAGATGGGGAGCAATCGGTGAAGTTAGAGCAAAAGCGTTATCTCGAACTAATTGAAGCGCGCATCAATAACCCTAAATCTTTCCAACTTGCTCTAAAGAAGAGATCACGTCGCAGCGTTGCAGGTAAAGATGGTCGCTTGCTCTTGCTCGCCGCCGACCACACTGCGCGCGGAATCATTGCGGCAGGAAATAATCCAACTGCGATCGCAGATCGATTTATTCTGCTCGATAAGTTGGTTAGAGGTTTAGCTCTTCCAGGCGTTGATGGCGTAATGGCTAGCGCGGATATTCTCGAAGAACTGGCTTGGCTTGGTGTTCTGGAAGAGAAAGTCGCGATCGGAACTATGAACCGCGGCGGAATCATCGGCGCTTCGTGGGAACTAGATGATCGCCTAACTGCCTACGATGCCGAACATATTCGCAGCATGGGGCTAGATGGTGGAAAGACTTTACTGCGCATCGATGAGACCGATCCTGGCACCGCGCGAACCATTGAGATGGTTGCTGCCGTTACTACACAACTTGCAGATTTTGAACTCGTTTCGATGATTGAGCCACTGCCATATATCAAAAATGAGAACGGCAGAGCAGTTCTTGATCCTTCTGAAGAGAAGTTAATCAAAGTAGTTTCTATCGCCTCAGGACTTGGTTCGTCTTCAGCATTTACCTGGTTGAAAATTCCTGCGCCAACCAACCCTGAAAAAGTTGCAGCGGCCACTAGCTGCCCAATTTTATTGTTAGGTGGAGATCCCGGCAGTAATTGGGAAGATGTCTTTGCTAAATGGCAAAACGCTCTGAAAGTTCCAAACATCCGCGGCTTAGTACCGGGGCGCGCATTATTGTTTGGCGATGAGTTAGATGTAGAAGCAGCAGTTGCCCGTGCCGCGCAAATGGTCAGAAAAAACAGCTAGAAATGGATAAATCAAATGAGTAATTGGTATAAACCTGCGGGCTCGCTAAAGACAGCAGAACATGAAATTTCGCTCTCGCCACAAGATTCTGGCTGGGAATTCTGTGGTTTCTATACCTACAACTTCGCAACTAAATCTGAGTTTAACGTTGAGTTAAGCGGCCGCGAAGGCGTTCTACTTCCACTCTCAGCCCAGAACGTTTCAGTATCGGTTGATGGCCAGGCATTTACTCTCAAAGGTAGAACTGGTGTATTTGCAGCAGTTTCAGATTGGATCTATCTCCCAGTTGGTTCAAAGGTTTCATTTAGCGGTAAATCTGGTGAGATCGCACTGCTTACGGCGCAGGCGAGTGAGAAATTCCCAGTCTGCTACACACCTGCAGAACAAGTTCAGGTTGAAGTACGCGGATCAGGTAAGGCAACTCGTCAGGTAAATAACATTGCAACTCCAACTAGTTTTACCCAGTGCCACAAGATTCTTGTCTGTGAAGTTCTTACACCGGGAGGAAATCTTTCTTCTTGGCCTCCACATCGCCACGATAAGTTCCCTGGTTGCCCAACAATCAACGAAGAGGTTTATTACTTCCAGATCGGCAAAGAAGGATCAGATCACGGAGATCCCGAAGGTGTGGGCTTCTTCCACGTTTACACCGTCGATGAAACTGTCGATGAAACCGTAACTTTGCACGATAGAGATACCTACGTTGTACCTCACGGTTATCACGGCCCATCAATTGCCTCACCTGAATATCCAATGTATTTCTTAAATGTTATGGCCGGGCCTGCACCAGAACGCAGCATGGCTTTTTGTGATGATCCAGCACATCACTGGATCCGCGACTCCTGGAACGATCAAGTACAAGATCCGCGTTGTCCCATGACTTCTGCCAATGGAAAAGTAGGGAAAGGTAAGTAAATGAAGAGAGAGATCCGCATCGCCGTCCTTGGGCTAGGTTGGATGGGACAGGCGCATTCACGTTCTGCGCTGCGTATTCCTTCACTATTTCCAGATCGTTCATTTGAACCTATCTTGCAGGTCTGTGCAGATGTAGATCCTGCGCGCCAAGAGAGTGCTGTGAAGAATTATGGATTTACGCGCGCCACCGGCGATTGGATGGAAGCTGCAACTGCAGATGATGTCGATGCTGTCTGGGTAACTGCGCCAAATATGTTGCACCTTCCAATGATTGAGGCAGCAACAAAAGCGGGCAAAGCAGTCTTTAGCGAAAAGCCAATTGGCGGAAAGCCAGAACAGACAGTTCAGGCATACAAGTTAGCAACTGCTGCTGGCGTTCCAACTGGCGTTGGATATAACTATGTTTGGGCGCCATTGGTGCTTCATGCCAAGAATCTCATTGCAAGTGGCGCACTTGGTGAAATCACACATTACCGCGGTCGTTTCTTAAGTATGTATGGCAGCGACGAACTCGGTCTTTTAACTTGGAGATTTAAACTTGCTGATGCTGGTTATGGAGTATCTAGCGACATTCTTAGCCATAGCGTTTCAATGGCGCAGTTCTTAGTTGGTGGTATTTCTGAAGTTATTGGAATGCAGAACACCACGATTAAGCAACGTCCACTACCAAGTGGCAACGCTGGACACTATTCCCGCGGTAAGGCAACTGATCCAAAGGGTGAAGTTGAAAACGAAGACTTCGCATCAATGCTTTGCACCTTTGAAAACGGTGCGACAGGAACATTCGAAGTAAGTCGCACAGTTGTTGGCCCAGAGAGTCAGAACGCCTTTGAAATTTATGGCACTAAAGGCTCGCTGATGTGGAACTTAGAGAAGATCAATGAACTTCAGTATTACGAGTTAGGTAATTCGTTGAACACCGGCTACACCACTATTTACGGCGGAGATCGCTTCCCATTCCATGGCGCATTCGTTCCAGGACAAGCCAACGCGATTGGATTTGAAGATCTCGTTGCAATTGAAGATTTTTCATTTATGCAATCAATTGCTGAAGGTACGAAGTTCGGACAGAGCTTCAAAGAAGCAGTTGACGTGGTCAGCGTTCAGCAAGCGCTAATCAACTCTTGGAGTTCACGTACTTGGGAGCGCGTCAAAGATTTAAGTCTTTAAACCATTCCAGAGATTCTGGATTTGCTAGCGCACCTAAGTTGTCAATTGGCTCTTTATTTACCGCCCTCGTAACTGCTAGCTCCACCAATTTTCCACTTTTAGTTCTTGGAAAATCTGGTGCCTGCAAAATCAGAGCTGGCACATGACGCGGGCTCGCTTTCTGCTTTAGCGCTTGCTTTATTTGGTCGCAAAAGGCATCTGTCAGTGCGGAGCCTGGATTTAATTTAAGAAAGAGAAGAACCCGAGTATCGCTCTCCCATTTCTGGGCTACCGCCAAACTTTCTAGAACCTCTTCGAACTCCTCGCAAATACGATAGATCTCAGCCGTTCCAATTCGCACTCCTGCCACATTTAAAGTTGCATCAGACCTGCCATGCATGATGAAACCAGATTCTTGTGTTGGCTCAACAAAATCTCCATGGGTCCAGATACCTGGAAACTTTTCAAAGTAAGAAGCGAGGTATTTCTCATTCTCTTTATCTCCCCAGAAGAAGAGCGGCGCAGAAGGAAATGTGTTGGCGCAAACTAACTCACCTTTATCCCCAGGCTTTGTCCGGCTTCCATCTGGGTTAAGAATTCGCACATCCATGCCGAGTGCAGGAACTTGTATCTGCCCGGCAAAGACCGGGAGTTCTGGCCAGCCCAAGATAAAGCAGCCACAAATATCGGTGCCACCAGAAATTGATGCCAAGTGGACCGCAGGTGAAACTGATTCATAGATATAAGAAAAGCTTTCGTGGCTAAGCGGCGAACCAGTAGAAGCAATAGTTTTTAACTTGGAAAGGTTATGCGAATCTTTTGGTGTTAGTTCGCTTTTTCGAATTGAATCGATGTACTTTGCAGAAACTCCAAGAAAGGTTAACTCTTCCTTTTCTGCGATATCAAAGAGCCTTTCAGGGACTGGATACATCGGATTGCCATCAAATAAAACAATTCCTGCGCCAGTTGCAAGGGAGGCAACCAACCAGTTCCACATCATCCAGCCACAAGTCGTGAAGTAAAAGACTTTATCCCCATCGCGAATATCTAGGTGGTAACGCTGTTCGCTTAAAGTCTTAAGCAGAACACCTGCTGCGCTATGCACAATGCACTTAGGTTTGCCTGTAGTTCCAGATGAAAAGAGGATAAATCCAGGGCGGTTGAAATCACCCTTAACTGATATCTCTTCACTTTCCCTACTCTCGCTAAGCCAATCTTCAAATGAAAGATATCGATTTGATTTTGATCCGATAGAAACAACTTTAACTAGCGAAGGCAAACCAGCAACAATTTCACTGACTTTTTCTAAACAATCTATCTCCTTGCCGTTGTACTCATAGCCTGAAGTAACTAACAGAACTTTTGGTGAGATTTGCTGAAAACGATCTAAAACAGTTGCCGCACCAAAATCTGCAGAAGTGCTCGAGAAGATCGCACCTATTTTTAGCGCACCGAGCGCAAAACACACTACATCGGCGGTATTTGCTACACAAGCTGCAACTACATCACCCTCGACAACACCAGCGCGCAGTAGTGACTGTGCGACTTGGTTAGCTAACTGTCTGACTTCACCTCTTGTAAATGTGCGGCGCTGCCCAGATTCGGAAATCTCAGTTAAAACTATTTGGTCAGGATCACCTTTAAGTAAGGTATCGACCACATTTAACTTGGCACCTGGAAAGAATTCAGTTTTAAAGAAACCAGAGCCAGAGATCGCGGTATCTCCAAAATCGCCAACTATCTGCGAATCACTTACAACGAAGCGCCAAAAGTCTGCCGAGTTATCTATCGACCACTTTTGTAGTCCGGCATAATCCTTAGCATTCGCCAGCTCATTTAATTTACCGAGCGAGGGATTATTGGATTTACCTGGGCTCCAAAGCGGTGAAGACATTAATTAAGGTCGTCCCATTACCTCAAATGCTCGGTCAAATACTTCAGCAAATGCGATCGAATCAGAGTGCGGCATAAGCCAGCCTTCTCCCCCGCGAATCCGGCGCGACATGGCATCGGCCATAAGTTGATAAGGATCGCAAGCGGCAAAGTTTTCAACGGTGACCTTGCCGTCAATCTCAAGTTCGAGTGTGCTTGGTTTGTTATGAGAATTGAAAGCATCGTTGCCGGTAAGTGAAACCCTTCCCTTTGTGCCAACCACATCAAAATAAAGAGTGTTCGGAGTATTCATAGAAGTCAGCGCCTCAGCGTGAGCCCCGCCGATATCAAATGAAGTTGTGACAGTTTCATCGCACCCACCTGGATGCCATTTCACATCGGTCTTTATATTGCTCACCGGTGCAAAATCCATCAACCAAATTGGAGCGGCAACTGAATAAGGTCCGAGATCATAAAGCCCACCACCGCCGAGCTCGTAGATTGCGCGAATATTTGATGGATCTAAACCGTCATAGGTAAAGGCAGTGCGAATAGTTTTTACTTCACCAATCACACCTGAATCAACAATCTCTTTCAGGCGAAGAGTGCGCGGATGCCAGCGGTTCCAGCTCGCCTCCATAAAGATCAATCCAGTTTCATTTGCAACAGCAATTGCTTCCTTTAACTGTGCAACGTTCATCGCAGCAGGCTTTTCGCAGAGCACGTGTTTTCCAGCGCGCATCGCTTTGATTGACCATTCGATGTGAAGCGAGTTTGGTAGAGAAATGTAGATCGCTTCAACCTTTGGATCGGCAAGGAGTTCTTCATAATCGGTGTAGACCAACCCTGAAGGAGAAAGTGCTAGCCCTCTGTCGCGATCTTTTGCACCGACTGCATAGATTTCGCCATCTTTTGAGTTAAGCAGCGCTGGATAGAGCGCTAACTTTGCTATGTAGCCTGCACCAATAAATCCCCAGCGAACTTTTCCTTTAGCTGTTTCCATAACGGTGACAATACTTGCAAAATCGACTTTAGCCAATGAGGCGTAGGATAGATCTCATGAAGAGCCAACGTTGGACTGCAAAAGATTCTAAGAAGCACATAATCGTTCCAAGCGAGTTAGATCATAAATATTCGCGCGGAACTCTTGGCGCTATTACCGGCTCTGCCCAGTTTCCTGGCGCTGCTGTATTAACGTCAAAGGCTGCCTTCGCAACAGGTCTTGGAGTCTTGCGTTTCCATAGTTCTTCTGGGCTCGCGCACCTTGTTCTTCATTCCACACCAGAAGCGATCGTTCAACCAGGCAAGGTTGATGCTTGGCTCGCCGGCTCTGGAGTTAGTGATAAAAAGTTTAGCGATTACACAACATGGCTACGCCATCGTTGGTTTACCTTAATGAAGGCACAAAGCGTTCCAACGGTTCTAGATGCAGGTGCGCTGAATTGGGCCGGCAAATTATCGCAACCAACGCTTATAACTCCACATGTTGGCGAACTAGCCAGACTGCTAGGCAAGCGGGGAATTACCGTCTCTTCGGAAGCTATTGAAGCTGATCCCAAGAAATGGGCATCCCTCGCGGCCGAAAAATTGCAGGTTACCGTCTTGTTAAAGGGTTCAACTACTTATGTTGCTACGGATGATCTATTAATCGAACTTCCTAAAGCAACGCCATGGCTTGCTACCGCTGGAAGTGGGGATGTATTAGCGGGAATAATTGGGGCACTAGTTGCCACAAATTACATTGAAATATTAAATGATGAAAAAAATTTGGCTCGCATAGCGGCAACGGGTGCGATGATCCACAATAACGCTGCACATTTAGCATCTAAGGATGCCCCTATATCTGCATCAACAATTATTGAATTTATTCCCGAAGCGATTAGAAAAATTATTTAGTGGGGTTCACCCTAGATTTTTTCTTTTATCTCTCATGTGAGTATTCCATGCGCTACCTTGAGTTGTGATTAACTCGCCAACAGTTCTTGTTGCAAGCGATGATGCATTCGAATTAGCTACTTTAAGTGCATCCCTGAGGCTGCAATCAATCAATGTAGTTGCTGAAGCCAGCACTGATGAAATTGCCCAAAATCTTTACAAATTTCTCTCGCCGCAAGTTGTTCTCATTGACCTCCAATTCTCTGGCGCCGAAGCACTGAGTTTGGTGAATAAATTCAGGAAAGTAAATGCTTCGCTCGGAATTGTTTTGATGACAGCATGTCCAGATCTACGATTACTTGGATTGCTTGAGAAACAAATACCTCAAGGCGCACAAGTAATTTTAAAGAAATCTATCGCGGATTTGACTGTCGTTAGTCATGCAATAGTTCGTTCGGTTGCCGCAGTTGACGCTAAAGAGAAAATGGCATGGGTTGATAGCCATGGATCGCTTCACGAAAATGCCTTTAATTCAATCCTTTCTGAATTCACCGATATCCAAATCGAAACTTTTCGCCTACTCGCGAAAGGGTTAAGTAACTCTGAGATCGCCAAGGTGCGCTTTGTGAGTGAGAAATCTGTGGAACAAATCGTTGCCCGTATTGCACAGCATCTTCAGGTTATTCCGGATCGAACTCAAAACCTGAGAGTTGTCTTAACAGGCGAATACTTCAAATGGATCGGCGCACCGCGACACTAACGCTCACTTGTTTAAGACAGCCACTAAAGTTTGGCTATGACTTCCTCCCTAACTTTGGCTGATATTCGCGCACGGTGGAATGATGTTTTAGATCACCTCGAGTCGCAGGATCGAGTCGCATGGATCGCATACTTCGATGCACGGCTTGCCGAATTTGATGGCGTGACACTTCAATTAGATTTCCGCGATTCCCGTAAATTATCCGGCGGGCATGAATACTCCCCCGCCCGCGTGAAGCTGGAGAATTCGCTGAAAGCTGCCATCTTTGAGGTTTTAGGATTAACCGTTGAGATCAGTGAAATAGCATGAAGAAGATTGCCTCTGTACTTGTATTTAGCCTAACGCTTATATCACTGCAAATAGTTCCGACAAGTGCTGCGACCTCAAAGTTGAGTATGTCGCTTATTCAAACTCCTGGCGGAGATGAACCAATTGTCACTCTGTACGGAACTTTGAAGCCGGCCAAATCTGCGGTAAAAGTTGAAATACAAATTCAATTAAATGGAAAATGGCAAGACACCAGATTTTCATCACGAACCGCGCGCGTTGGTACTTGGCGCGTGGTTGCCGTCGCTACGGCACTTAATGCTCAAGTTAAGTATCGTGCAAAGGCAGTCGTAGGCTCCAAGAACATTTATTCGAATATCCGTGGGATAACTGTTCGTTCAATCCCAGAAATTTCTAACGCTGTAACCCCTGCCATCGTTGATCAACTTGGTCCTGGTGGACGTATCCATGGCTCAGATATAAGTCGCTGGCAACATCCAAATGATGCACCAATTGACTTTGTGAAGAAGTACAACGCAGGTATGCGATTTGTAATGATTAAAGCATCAGATACTCGTGATGATGCCGATGCTTTAGCTTTGAAATATGTAATTATGGATAGATTAGCGGCGCAGGCTGCTGGTATTTACACCGGCTTCTATCATTATGCGGTTTTGCCAGATGTAAAGACAGATGCTGAAGTGATTACTGATGCACAAACCCAGGCGCAGAAAGTGATTTGGCGCTTGGGCGCCCTTGGCGGCTACAACGAACGCGATCTTCCATATGCGCTAGATCTAGAAAACAACTGTGTTCGCTTATCAGGGAAAACTTGCGCGAGATATCTTCCAAAGGCGCAAATTACTCTTTGGGCAAAGACTTTCCTAAAGGTGCTACGCCAGAAAACCGATCGCATGCCAATCTTGTATTCATATCCAAGTTTCTTAGAGGGTGCGATGGTTCGTGATGACGAACTTCGTCAATATCCGCTCTGGCTTGCTCAGTACGGAATTGATCCTGCCGACCCATTGGGTCAACCTGGCTTGAAGGAGGGCGGTTGTTATGTTCACTCTTGGACTGCCGCTAACTGCTCTTCGCAATGGATCATCTGGCAGTACTCATCTTGCGGAATCGCTCCGAAGTATGGCGTACCTGGAAATCGTCTTGATTTAAATGTATTTCGGGGCGAACCGAGCGCATTCTTAGATTTGATTAAGGGTAAATGGCTTCCTGAAATCGTTGATCAAATGCCTATGAACGAAACTAGTACATTAGTTTACAAAAACGTTAAATTTACAACGAGTGATAAACCCGTGACTTTGGAAGTCGATGTAACCCGACCAGATGGAAAGCCGGTTGTTACCGGAACGGTTCGCTTCTATGCCAACTCTGATAATCCAATTGAACCTAAGCCGATTCAAACGGTTGTTAGATCTACAAGTGGCTCTTGGAAATTAACGATCAACGGAATTCCAGCTGGAACTTGGACCGGGCGAATCGGCTTTAAAGATGCAACAGGAACTCACGCCGAAAGCCGCGCGCCAATTACCTTAACTATTGCGCAAGGCATTCCAGCAACGCCATCACCTTCACCAAAGCCGACTGCTTCACCTACGAAGAAGCCAGCGACCGATGGATGCAGAAATCAGATTAAGAATTAACGCACTGGTGCAAGAAGATTTGCCAGCGCCGCGCGTTCAATTTTTAGCTGCTTAGTAAATTCTGAAACTGAAGCTTTCTTAGCGGCGGCATCCCAGCCCAAAATCGGTGCAATCAAAGTGGCAACAGCTGAGGCTAGAGATTCTCCGCCATCATTAGCCTCAAAAGCGATTCGTGTTCTTCGCGAAATTACATCATCGACGCTCTGTGCGCCTTCGTGAGTTGCTGCATAAACGATTTCCGCCTTTAGGTACGGATGATCGGAAGTTAGCTGCTGTGCTAATTTCTTATCGGATTCAATAATTTTGAAAATGTCTTCAATAGTTGAGCCGTACCGATTTAATAAGTGTGTAATAGTTTCAACTGATAGTCCGCTGAGCTCAGCCAACTGAGCGCTTTGTTGTTCAAGTGCGAAATAACCGTCGGCGCCTATCGCCGGAATTTTCTCAGTAACTGAATCTGCAACAATTCGACGCAAGTCATTGACCGCTAGATCAATTACATCTTTGCCCATCACTCGATACGTTGTGTACTTTCCGCCTGCAATGCTGACAAAACCAGGCACTGGGCGATCCACTGTGTGCTCACGCGAGAGCTTGGTTGTCTTTGAATCAGATGCATTGGCTACTAGCGGACGCAGGCCTGCATAAACACCGATGATTTCATTCGCACTGATCTTGGGGTGCAGCACGCGGTTGGCTTGATCAATGATGTATTCAACATCTTCCTTAGTTGCCACAGGATTGTTCCGATCGGCTTTGTAAGGAGTGTCCGTTGTGCCGACTATCCATTTATCGGCCCACGGAATAATGAAAAGAACTGATATCGCTGTTTTTAGAATGATTCCTGAATCAGATTTTATTGCGCTCTTCGGCAGGACGATATGTGCGCCTTTACTCATGGCAACTTTATAGCCAGGCTTTATCCCGAATTTTTCGTGTAGTTCATCGCTCCAAACTCCCGCACACATGACAGTTACCTTTGCGCTAACGGTGATGCGCTTTCCGCTGTTAAGGTCTCGGACTTTCGCACCAACCACGCGCTTTCCATCACGAACAAGTTCTTCACATTCCACGCGCGAAGCAATCACAGCTCCGTGGCGTGCGGCTGTGCGGGCGATGGCAAGAGTGTGGCGAGCATCGTCAACCTGTGCATCAAAGTATTTAATCGCGCCATTTACGAGATCGCTACGAAGAGACGGTGCTATTTCAGCGATTTTCTTCTCACTCAAATGCTTATGCCACGGAAGTGCTCTCTGAAATCCGCGAAGTACATCATATAGAGCTAGTCCTGCACCAACGTAAGTTCGTTCACGATATTTTTCATGAAGTGGATATAAAAATCCAACTGGCTTAACCAAATGTGGAGCAAGGGAAGAAACCATTAACTCGCGCTCGTGTAGCGCTTCCCGAACTAGCTTAAAATCATATTGTTCTAGGTACCGCAGTCCACCATGAATTAACTTGCTAGAACGGCTTGAAGTGCCAGATGCAAAGTCTTGGCCTTCAACTAGCGCAACTTTCAAACCGCGAGATGCCGCATCGAGCGCTGCGCCGACTCCGGTTACTCCCCCACCAATAATCAGAAGATCAAAATCTTCGCCAGCAAGAGATTTAAGAGCAGCCAGACGTTGCGCCGGATTTAAACGCGAATCAAACATCTTTCCTCCCGCCCTATTGCTAGAAAATCTATTCGTTATAGGCTTAAGGATATGTCATACATCGCCAGTATTGATCAAGGAACGAGCAGCTCTCGTTGCATGATCTTTGATAAATCCGGATCAGTCATGGCGATGGCGCAGAAGGAACATAAGCAATTCACTCCCGAATCCGGCTGGGTAGAACACGATTCTGCCGAGATATGGCAGAACACCACAGAAGTTATCAAGGAGGCGATCTCAAAGTTAGGGATATCTCCCAATGAGATTGCGGCGATCGGCATAACAAATCAGCGTGAAACGATAGTTGCTTGGGATAAGCAGACCGGCCAACCGCTACATCATGCGATTGTTTGGCAAGATACCCGAACCGCTGATTTCTTAGATTCCATACGCGAAGAAGATAAGAAAAAGCTGGTCGATCGCACCGGACTTGCAATTGCTCCGTACTTCTCGGCAAGCAAGATCCATTGGTTACTAAATAATGTAGAAGCGGTTCAGCAAGTGCAACGTGCTGGAAATCTGAAGGTTGGCACGATCGACTCGTGGCTGACCTGGAATCTAACCGGCGGTCTACACATCACCGATGTCACCAACGCTTCGCGCACGATGCTGATGAATCTTGAAACGCTATCTTGGGATCCTGAGTTGCTCGCAATTTTTAACATTCCAATTGATATCTTGCCCGAGATCAAATCCTCATCCGAGCTTTATGGCAAAAGCCTTGCGACCGGACCTTTTGGCGCAGAAATTGCCATCTCGGGAATTTTAGGCGACCAACATGCAGCAATGGTTGGACAAGCATGTTTTGAAAAGGGAAGCTCCAAGACAACCTATGGAACTGGCAATTTCGCGCTATTAAATACCGGAAATGAAATCGTTCGTTCTAAGCATGGGCTTTTAACAACAGTCTGCTTTAAGTTTGGTGATAAACCTGCGCAATATGCCCTAGAAGGTTCGGTTGCGGTTACTGGATCTGCAATCCAATGGCTTCGTGATCAACTCGGAATAATCTCATCAGCCGCAGAAATAGAAACTTTAGCGCTCCAAGTTAAAGATGCTGGAGGAATTTTCTTCGTACCGGCATTTTCTGGTTTATTTGCACCTTATTGGCGCAGCGATGCCCGCGGCGTCATCGTTGGCTTAACTCGTGCAACAACTAAAGCGCATTTAGCGCGTGCTGCTCTAGATGCAATTTGCTACCAAACTATGGAGATTATGGATGCCATGGTGGCCGATAGTGGAATTGCTATGACGGAGATGAAAGTTGATGGAGGAATAACGGCCAATCAACTCTGCATGCAGCTGCAAGCCGATGTAATGGGAATCGATATTGTTAAACCGCTAATCACCGAAACAACCGCACTAGGTGCGGCATATGCCGCAGGGTTGGCGATCGGGTTTTGGAAATCTACCGATGAAGTTAAAGCGCAATGGCGCCAAGATCGACGTTGGAAACCTGAAAGTGATGTGAAAACTCGCGCTGCTGGAGCAACACAATGGAAACGAGCCGTTGCTCGCACCTTTAATTGGCTGGAATAGCCTTAGAGTTAGCCCATTATGAGCGAGCAGAAAATCCTTAACGCTGGAGTAATTCGTAACAATTTGGAGATGGCCGATGGACGCACCATTCGCTATTACGACTCCCAGGGACAATCACGTACCGCTCAAGATAATCGTGAAAAAGAAGAGCAGCCGGGTATTGGTGAACTTCGCCTTGATCCACTACTTAACGAGTGGGTTGTTATGGCCGCGCATCGCCAAGGTCGCGTCTTCTTGCCGCCTAAAGAGTTATGCCCGCTCTGCCCAACAAAAGGCGAACTACTTACTGAGATTCCAGATACAAACTATGAAGTAGTTGTATTCGACAACCGCTCCCCTTCTCTTCGCAAACCAGAAGGTGATTGGGCGGCGCCAGATATGGTCGGGCCAGAAACCGATGCCGGAACTGCTGCTGGAAAGTGCGAAGTAATCTGCTTCACCGATAATCACGGCGGCTCATTTAAAGATTTAACACCACAACGTGTACGAGTTCTGTTGGAAGCATGGATTGACCGAGTTCGTGAGCTTTCGCAAGAGCCATACATTCATCACATCGCGCCTTTTGAAAATCGCGGTGAAGAAGTTGGCGTAACGCTCTCTCATCCACATGGACAAATTTATGCTTACTCTTATCTGCCAGCGCGCGTTCAGAAGATGCTGGCAGTTGCGCGTAAATATATGGATGAGACCGGCAAAGTCTTATTCGATGATGTTGTGGCGCGCGAACTCAAAGATCGAGTTCGTATCGTGGCGAAGAACGCCCACTGGGTCGCTTATGTTCCTTATGCGGCACGTTATCCATTTGAAATCCATGTTGCCCCGCTGAAACCTGTCGCAGATTTATCAGAACTTTCAGCAGAACAAGCGGATTCATTTCCTGAAATATCTTTGGAAGTTATGCGCCGCTTAGATGGCGTATTTGGTATTGAAATGGCTTACATCGCAACTTGGCATCAAGCGCCCGTGCGCGAAGGCCGCGATCTTTTGCGCCTGCATTGGCAGATCACCAGCGTTCGTCGTGCACCTGGGAAGTTAAAGTATTTGGCAGGTAGCGAATCCGCGATGGGCGCATTCATTATGGATTTAAAACCGGAACAATCTGCTGGGCAGCTGCGAGATGTTGCGCTCTGAATTTAGCGCTCTCTTTGGCCAATCTCCAGAAATAATCAGCGAGGCGCCAGGTCGGGTTAATTTAATCGGCGAGCATGTCGATTATTGCGATGGTTTTGTAATGCCTTTTGCGATCAGTGACCGCACATACGCTGCTATACATCGACGAAATGATCGTAATATCCGCATCGCATCAGCTCAGCGTCCAGATGAATTATTTGAAATTTCTCTCGATGACCTCGCGGCAGACAGTAAGGGAGATTGGGAGCGATATATCTTGGGAGTTATCTGGGCCTTCGGCGACCGAATTACAACTGGGCTAGATATTCTCGTAGATGGTGGCGTTGCACTTGGTGCAGGACTTTCTTCATCGGCAGCTCTCGAATGTTCGATTGCCACTGCACTTAATCAGCTATTTAAAGTGGGTCTATCTCTTCCCGAACTCGCTCGTTTAGCGCAGCGCGCTGAAAACGAATACGTCGGTGTTCCCTGTGGAATTATGGATCAATCAGTCTCACTTATGGCCCAAACTGGAAGTGCGCTTCTTTTAGATTGCCGAGATCTAAGTACCGAGCAAATTCCACTTGATCTAGCAAGCGCTGGACTTGAACTTTTAATTATCGATACCCGCGCTCATCATGCCCTTGTAGATGGCGGTTATGCCGAGCGCCGCGCGTCTTGCGAATCTGCTGCAGCAAAGTTGGGAATCAAAGCTTTGCGCGACTGCACAATTGCCGATCTTGAAGCCGCACGTGAAAAGTTAACGGAACTTGAATACATGCGCGCAGAACATGTTGTAAATGACATTGCCCGAGTTCACCAAACTATTGCCTCACTCAAAGAAAATGACTTTGTGAATGTAGGCCGAATTCTCACCGAATCGCATGCCTCGCTGCGCGATCGTTTTGAAATTTCTTGCCCAGAACTTGATTTAGCGGTGGATGTCGCACTCGCAAACAAATCTCTGGGCGGCCGAATGATCGGTGGTGGATTTGGCGGAAGCGCTATCGCGCTCTTTAAGGTTGCAGATATCGAACCAGCTAAATTAGCTATCGCCGCCGCATTCAAGAACGCAGGATTTACGGAACCGAGATTCTTTACATCGCTACCTAGCAGCGGTGCCGCCGTAATTAACTAAAGAGCGCTAACCGAAATAACTTCGACGCCACCGATAGAACCAAGAACATCAACTAAATCAGTTGGATCAGAGCCTGGGACTGCAACGGTAACTTCGTCGTAACCACGACCGTCTTCAGATTTAATGACGGTTAACCCACGAATATCTGCGCCAGCAGCGCCAATTGCAGATGCCAGCAGCCCAAGTGAGCCGGGGCGATCTGGAAGAGAGATCTCTAAACGAAATAGCGCCATGGGTAGAAGGCTACCTTAGGTTGCTTAAACCGCAGGCGCTGTTCCGAGCGTGATCTTGTAGGTCTTAGAAGATCCGTCAGGCAGAGTCATGACCACAGTGATCACAGCACCTGGCGCATATGAGCGGATCTTTACGA
>JACCDI010291314.1_pt1 | contig 20001 bp, 17 predicted proteins | sample 7442791 | NCBI WGS metagenome assembly JACCDI01 (sample SAMN15323434, study PRJNA562643) | freshwater metagenome | isolation source: river surface water | place: USA:Blue River Watershed | collected 2017-08-15
AACTACTTCGTGTGTTTGATGCCACAGCAAACCCCATAGGATTTAAAGACGATACCAACGGGTTAAGTATCAACCAAGACATCGATGAAAACCCAGATTATGCATATGATGCCAATGGAAACATGACCAAAGACGATAACAAAGGCATAACCAATATTACCTACAACCATTTGAATTTACCATTCATAATTTATTTTGCAGGGAATAACAAGATTACTTATCTTTACAATGCATCTGGGCAAAAAGTAGGTAAAAAAGTAACACAAGGAAATACAATTACAACAACCGATTATTTAAGCGGTTTTCAGTATAAAAATGAAGTGTTACAGTTTTTCCCGCATGCCGAAGGGTATGTAAATGCAACACAAAACGGCACAAGCTATACGTTTAATTATGTATACAACTACACCGACCATTTAGGAAACATACGCTTAAGTTACAGCCAAGACCCTAGCACAAACGTTCTTAAAATTATAGAAGAAAACCATTATTACCCGTTTGGACTCAAACACACCGGCTACAACTCCGACCAAATGATGTATGTCAAAGAAGAATACATTGTAAAAATTAAGCCAAAACCGCTGTTGTTTAATACGAGTTATAATTATAAGTACAATGGTAAAGAATTGCAAGACGAGCTGGGGTTGAATATGTATGATTATGGGGCTAGAAATTATGACCCAGCTTTAGGGAGATGGATGAATATTGACCCACTAGCGGAGAAGATGCAAAATAATTCGCCATATTGTTATGCTTTTAATAATCCAATTTTCTTTATTGATAAAGACGGTCAGATACCAACACCAGCTGAAGCTGCAAGAATGGCAGCTCATGTATATGGAGATAAAAAGGACAATATTTTAACAGGCGGATGGAGAGTATCAACAAGAGATTTTGGAATTAATAAAACAGATGGAACAGGTTTGAAATCTAATGTATATGAAAGAGTTGTTGATGGTAAAGTAACAGAGTACACATACGCCACAGCAGGTACGGAAATGATAGTTAATGGTAAACTAGACTTAAAAGATGCTAAAGCGGATGTTTTACAGGTTGCAGGTTTATCAGACCAAGTCAGTAGTGCTGCTGATAACGCTAAAAGTATTTCCAACACACTTGGCTCTAAAGAATTAACTTTTGTAGGTCACTCATTAGGAGGAGCAGAAGCCGCATTAAATGCTGTACTAACTGATAGAAGTGCAATAACATTTAATGCTGCGGGTGTTAGTGATATTACTAAAGTTGTTGAAGGAAATATAAATACACCATTTAAATCTGAAAGTAAAATAAATGCTTATATAATGATTACCGACCCATTGAACGCTATTCAAAATAATAATTTTTCTTTACCTGGGATGCTTATGCCAGATGTAAATGGTAATAGACATTATTTGAAACCAACAGATGCTTCATCAAAATATAATGGACATATTATCGATAATGTTTTAAAATGTTTTGGTATTGACCTAAGTAAATTTTAACTAATTATGAAAAGAATGATAGTGAAAATGTTTTTTTGTAGTTTGTTGCTTTCGTGCACAAATATCAATAGAGATAAAATAGTGGATAAGTCTGAATTGACCTATGGAGATTACAGGCTTTTCCAAAATACACCCGCTTGGGATTTAGCTAAAGCCGTCCAAGATGAAAATGAAGGAGAGATAAACAAGATTTTATCTAAAGATAAAAAGCTAATCAATTATCAAGAACCAAAATATGGAAATACTTTGCTGACATTAACAATCATAAATCAGCAAATGAAACCATTCAAAGTATTGTTAGATAATAATGCGGAAGTTAATATTCATAATACATACGATGGTACATCACCATTAATTCAGTCATGTATGTTTAAGTCTTATGATAGTGAGTTTGCAAAAATTCTTATCGAACGTAAAGCTAATGTTAATGATGTAGAAGTAGGCAAAAGAAGGGAAGGAAACTCAACCCGATTTACACCATTAATTGCTGCAAGTCGAGAAGGTAAATTGGATTTAGTTCAAATTTTGATAAAAAATGGTGCTAATATAAATTATGAAAATGAGTTCCATCAATCTGCTTTGAGTAGCTGTGTAATGCAAGATAGATATGATGTTACAATTTATCTTTTAAAATCTGGAGTCAACTATTTGAGACCTATATTTTATCGTCCAAGTGACGATGTAGATAATAATCCAAAAGAAGACAAACCAATTTACTTAATAGATATGCTACGTGAAGATTTTTTTGAATTGGATAGTCAAGAATATAAATATAAAATGAAAGTTGTTGAATTCTTGAAAAGTAAAGGTGTTGATTACAGTAAAGCTCCTATACCAGATTATATAAAAAAGAAAGCAGTTGAAAACTACCCAGATAGCTGGCAGGAGTATATACAAAAATATTAAAACCCCGCTATCGCTCGAATCCCTTCGCTTGGTTAGATAAATAATTGAAAAAATCAGCAGCTAGAAATACATTTTAGTTGCTGTTTTTACATCCTTCACACGTAAACGCTAGTATGTCTCAAATAGCCCCAACAGGAACTGCGGCACCGTCCACCTTACTTGTTTGGGCTTTTTTAGTGTCAAAATCCACGATAATGCTATTACAAAATAAACCAAAACCGTAAAAAATAGGCTTTAAAACCGTAAAATGGTGTTTTTTGAAAGGTTAAATTGCAAGCAAAAGCTTATAAATAAGTGTTAGTATTTGTAAGCGTTTAATAATTTAAGATTATTGCAGGTATATATAAGTTGTGTGTAATAGCACCGACACCGCAACAACGAACAAAAATAACAACAAAATATGGCAACAACTGACGAACACAAACAACTGACAGAAACTGTAAAAACGAAACTTCAACAGTTCTTGACTATTGACTTAGTAAATTTGACACGTGAAATTGAATTGGGTAATCAATTAAGTTTCAAAAAAGGAGAAGCTATATTTATAAAAATAATTGACCTTTTCAAAAAGGTTAATGGCGTTGAACTTTTTGATGTACCATACAATCTAGTTGTAGGTTTTGACGGACAACTTGACCACGCAATAAGTGTTTTCGACCAAATTAAAATTTTTGACCCAAATACTTCAAACCCTGCAAGTTTTAGAGACAGTTTGGTAAATCAATTAGAGCAACAATTTGACACTTACTTTTCAACCGCAATTCCAATTCTTACGGCAGGTTTGCTAAAATCTAACGACTTATCTGTTGAAAAAGCAAAGCTAAGTGACACACTTGTAGAACTTGTAAAAGAAAAAGAGACAGCAAAGAAGGAATCAGAAAAATTATTATCAGAAATTCAAGACGTTTTAGACAAAGCAAGACAAGCTGCCGTAGAAGTTGGAGTAGCGCAACATTATTTAATATTTAAAGAAGAATCAGAAGAACATAAAAAATTATCTGACTTGTGGCTGACAAGAACTGTTTGGGTTCTCATTGGAATTGGTGTTGCTGGCATAGCTTTATTATTTATTCCACCACACGACAATGCAACAATTTCGCTTATTCAATTTACAGTCACTAAAATTGTTGTCTTGTCAGTATTCTTCTATGGCCTTGCTATTTGCACAAGAAACTACAAAGCACACAAACACAATTCAATTTTAAACAAGCATCGACAAAATGCTTTAAATACTTTTGAGACATTTACTAAAGCAGCTGGCAATGATACGCAGACAAAAAGCGCTGTTTTATTAGAGGCTACCCATACAATTTTTTCTAATCAACAGACAGGTTATTTAAACAATGACAACGATAGCGACTCTCCAAACAAAATAATTGAAATATTCAAAAACGTAAGTGACAAAGGACAGTGAAAATAGCTACTACACATAACAGCACCTACAAGAAATTGGCGGTTCAGTGGTTAAATGAAGCTTTGTGCTTCGTATCAAATTCAGTTGTGGCAGACAGTTTTCGTCTCCGAAATCGCCAACTTCTTGTAGCTGCAAAACGTTATGTTACATTTTAAACCGAAATTATGGCAATACATCTTTTTATAGACACAAATGTATATTTGAAATTTTATCATTATTCGAATGATGATTTAGAAGAATTGAATAAACTTCTAGTTTTGTTAGACAACGAAAAACTGGAATTATATTTACCAGAACAAGTAATTAATGAATTTGAAAGAAACCGAGATAATAAACTTGCAGATGCTTTAAAAACATTCGGATTAAACAAAATCAGTAACCAATTCCCTCAATTCTGTAAAGAATACAAAGAATATGATATCTTGAAAAAAATAATGAGAGATTATGAACATGAAAAACAAATATTACTAAAAAATGTAATGCTTGCTATCGAAACTTCATCATTAAAAGCAGATAAAATTATCGATTTGCTTTTTAAGAAAGCAAACGTAATAGATATAAATCCAGAATTGGTTGAAAAAAGTAAACTGCGATTTGATTTAGGTAATCCACCTGGAAAAAATAAATCTTATGGTGACGCATTAATTTGGGAATCGCTAATAGAAAATGTAGAAAGTGGTAATGATATATACTTTATTGCAGATGACAAAGATTACTTTTCAGAAATTAACAACTCAAATTTCAATGCTTTTCTATTAAATGAGTGGACAAAAAAGAAAGGTACCAAAATTAAATTCTACAAAACTTTGTCAGATTTTTTTAAAGATGTATTACCTGATATTAAATTAGCTACCGAACTTGAAAAAGATTTACTAATTTCAGAACTTGATTCTAGTCCAAACTTTTACACTTCTAGAAATATTTTGAAGAAATTATCTAAACTTGATTCATATTCAAGCGAGCAAATCAATCAAATAATTTCAGCGAGCATAAATAATACACAAGTTTATTGGATAAGTGATGATGACGATATAAATGAATATTTGTATAATTTCATTGAGACATATTCTGATAAAATTGAACCAGCATTATTAAAAGAATTTCAAAAAGGTATTCCGAAAAAGAAAATAGAAGATTTACCATTTTAAGAAAAACGTCACATAATAGTATTTACACTAGATGCAAGAATTTTCTGGAATTGTCGTTTCGCATTGAACTTTTATCTTTAATAGAAAATATGCAGTCACGAAGCTGCACCTCGTGTAGCTGCGGACCGTTAAATAAAATCCCCTTTTTTAATAATAACTGCACGTAAAAAGTTAATTTTGTTTTAGTAAAAACAACAAATAGTTACGTATTGATTTGTAATTATTTGCATAGAAACGTATTGAAAACTATTGAAATACAATGATTTACATTGATTTTTTTACTAAATACAAATTAGTTGTGTTCGGAGTTTTATTTAAGCGCTTTTTATTCTCTTTTCGTTGTTTTACATTATAATAAACCGATACCAAAACACCAACACTTACGCCAACTAACAATAATGGTTTCCAATTATTTTTTAAATAACTAACAATGTAAAGTTGTGGAGGTTTGGTGTTAATTATTAGCGGCGAATTATCCACTACTTTTGGAAATTCCAATGGCATGTTTTCATAACCACTTGCTACGATTCCATTTGTAATAATTTTATCTACAAAATGTTCTGCTTGTTTTTTCATTAAATCCTGTTGGTGAGCAACAGGAAATAATTCTTCGAATGTTGGTTTTCTAGTCTTCATTTTTTTCTTTTATTGTAATTTTAAAGTGCTTTTTTTCTGCATCAATCATATAGACACCATGTTTGTAACAAAATTGTATTTCTCTATTGGTCTCTTCGTCATATTCAATAAAGTGAAAAGTCTCAAAATCATAACCCTCGTGCTCCAGAAAAACATAGTGAGTAAAACCATTTTTAATATAAAAAGGGCTGGAGATAATTTTAATTAGTATTTTTTCGTTGCTTTTAACTCTGGATGTGAAATTTCTTTCAAACTTATCGATTACTTTACGCTTGTCATTATTGCTATCTATTCGGTGTTGCGAACAGCAATATACTTGTCGACCATCTGTTGGAATAAATTCCGTCTTACATCCCTCCTTTTTACATAATTTTGACGGATAGGTTCGGTTTGAAATCCTATTAAGTTGTTTTATTGTTCTAACCATATTTTTAATTTTTTTTTCAAATATAAAAAATTATTTATATATTTACCAACTGGTAAATGTTTTTAAACAAAAATTTTCTTGAATATGAAAAATAAAGATGAAGAATTACTCAAATTAGGAACATTAATTTCGGAAAAATACTTACTTCCAAAAAAGCATTTAGGTATTTCATCCAGACAAGTTAACTATTGGAAAAACCGTGAAATTTTACCCTTTTTTGAAAAAGAAAAAAAAGGGTTTATGGATATGCAACATGCGCTATGGCTATTAATCATTAATGAGTTATCAAATATTGGTATTGACACAAAAAAGTTGAAACAATTATCTGATGATATTTGGGAAAAACCATTTTATGAAAAATATGCCGATAAAGTATTTAATAAAATTATTTCTGAAAATAAAGTAAGTGAAAAAACAAAGGCAATTTTAATTCAAAACTTAAATTTTGAGCCAATAATGAACACTGTTTTTAGAAAAGAGATTAATCCATTTACCGATGCTCTTAAATCGTGTTTAACCTCACAAAAGAGTATTGTTTCAATCGTTTACTGTCCAAGAACTGGTGTTCATACCTTCAATTACAACACGATTGGAATAACTTCAGATTTGAATAACCTGTATTATGGCGAAACATTAATTGTAATTCCTTTTTTACCATTACTTACCAAGTTATTGGGAATAGAAATAGAGAGAAGCAATTCAGATTTAGAGTACTTATCTACAGTAGAAAATCAAATTCGAAGGGTGTTGTTTTTTGATAAACCAAAGCTGTTAGAGATTGAATTACAACAAAACGGTTTACCTAAGATTATTAAAATAACGGAAAAACACAAAAAAGCAGAGGAGTTAGCAAAATTTTTCTTGACCAATAATCTCCCTGCAGGTTCAAAATTAACCATAGAAAAAAGAAGTCAAGGAAATTATAAAGTAACAATAAAAGCATAATGTATGAATAATGTAAAACTTATTCGGTTCCTGAAAATTCAGCCCGTTTTATCCTTAACAAGATATGGGCCAAGAATACATTCAAGATGGCTGCAATGAACAATTGCTTAAAACAGAAATTTTAAAAAAGTATATAAAAAATGTTGACGAAGAAAAACTGTATGAACTTTCTATACAACTTTATGAATTTACTAAATTAATACTAGAAAAAACAAAAGATGAAAACTAAAAACCTTCAACTAAAAGATTTTTTTGGAGCTACTGTTTGGTCTTACACCAGAGTTTCTACCAAAGAACAATTCATGAATAATGGGAGTATAGAAACCCAAGTCAACAGAATAAAAAATTTTGCTAAAGAAAATGCGCTTCATATTGCAGAAGAATTTGATGCAGAATATGAAAGTTCAAAAAAAATCAACACCCAAAGTACGCTTAAGGAACTCATAAACAAACTGAAAAAAACGCATTTTTCAAAAAGACCCAAGATAATTTTAATTTGGTCCCCCAGTAGATTTGGAAGAGCTGGAGCAGAACACATTCAATTATTTGTCAGTTTAAGAAAGGAGTTTAATGTTTACTTATACTCGGTTAGTTCAGGGCATAATACTTTTAATGAACGTGCAGAAAACGAATTTTCTACACAACTACTCTATGCACAAAAAGAAAATTTTAACCGACAAGACACCATAATTCCGGGACTAATAAATGCATTAAATAATGGTAAACAATTTGGCAGAACACCCAAAGGATATGACCATTATGGGCCAAGAGTCAAAAAGCCAGAATTTGTTCAAGCCAAACAAGAAATTAAGGTAAATAAAGAGGGGCTTATCTATAAAGAAGCTTTTAGAAGAAAATTATATGAATCCTACACTGATAAACAAATTATTGATTGGTTAGCATCAAAAGGGATAAGAATGCCTTATCAATCATTAGCCAACATGTGGAGAAATGAATTTTATGCAGGGCGGGTATGCAATTCCCTTTTAGACGATACCTATATCAAAGGAGATTGGGAGCCATTAATCTCAAAAGCAGAATTTCAAAAGCTGCAAAATATAATTAATGGCACAACAAAAATTGGGATTCAAAAGTTAAGTGGAAAAATAGAAACACCACTAGTTCCAAAATATCTAATATGCGGTGATTGCAATAATACAATGACCGCTTATAAAAACAAGAAGAAAAATTTATTCTACTATAAATGCAATTGTTGCAACAAAACAGCTAATGCAGAAACAAAATCAAGTTCCATTCACGATGGTGTTAATCCAGCATTTTTAAAAATAGTTGACACCCTAAAATTGGATGACACACTGAAAGAATTATTCGTTGAACAGTTAAAATTGATATTAGAACACGAAAAAGACAACTCAGTAGATAAAAAAAGAATATTGACTTCAGAAATAAATGATTTGAGAGAGAAAATGGATTTGATGGAATATCGATTTGCAGTCAACGAAATTTCAAAAGATATTTTTGAAAGACAAAATCAAAAATTAAAAGAGCAATACAATCAAAAATTAATAGAAATTGAAAATTTACCAACAAAAAAATCTAACCACGATAAAGCCATAAAATATTTTACAAAAATCGCTGTGAATCCCAGTAAATTCTATGAAAGTTTGGAATATAATCAGAAGAGAGTGTTTCAAAAATTGCTGTTCCCTGAAGGGTTACGTTATTCTGTAAAAAAAAGAGAATATCTAACCTCAAAAACAGGATCTTTATTTGAATTAACTAGTTCTTTTTCAGCAAATTATAAATTAAAAAAGAAAAGGACTTACCAAGAAAAACTTGATAAGTCCCATACAGTACCCGGAGTGGGAATCGAACCCACACACCTAAGTACACGAGTTTGAGTCGTGCGCGTCTACCAATTCCGCCATCCGGGCATGGAAAATGGATCATTTGATCATTAAGTGGGTGCAAATGTAAAAAATATTTCTGCAATTCATAAAAAAATAGTTAAAAATATCCTTTCAGAGTTCAATTTTATTTCTAAATTTGCACCTCGTTAACACGACACAACACTAACTAACTACTAAACAATAAATTAACATGCTGTATCAAGAACCAGAAGCAAAAATTTTTGCATGTTCTCAAAGTGTGTACCTGGCAGAGCAAATTGCTGAAAAGTATGGCGCTCAACTGGGTAAAGTTACGTTCTCAACTTATAGTGATGGCGAATTTCAACCTTCTTTTGAAGAATCAATAAGAGGATTACGCGTATTCCTAGTTTGCTCTACTTTCCCTAGTGCCGACAATTTAATGGAATTATTATTAATGATCGATGCCGCTAAAAGAGCATCGGCCCGACATATTACCGCAGTGATTCCTTATTTTGGTTGGGCAAGACAAGATCGAAAAGACAAGCCAAGAGTACCAATTGGAGCAAAATTAGTAGCTAAATTATTAGAAACTGCCGGCGCTACTCGAATCATGACCATGGATTTACATGCCGATCAGATTCAAGGGTTTTTTGAAAAACCGGTAGACCATTTGTTTGCTTCCACTATCTTTTTACCCTATGTGAGAAGTTTAAATTTAGAAAATTTAACCATCGCATCCCCCGATATGGGAGGTTCAAAAAGAGCGTACGCTTATTCTAAATTTTTAGAATCAGACGTGGTGGTGTGCTACAAGCAAAGAAAAAAAGCCAATGTCATCGATACCATGGAATTAATTGGAGATGTAAAAGGCAGAAATGTTATTTTAGTAGATGACATGATTGATACCGGAGGAACCTTAGCCAAAGCGGCCGATGTTATGATGGAAAAAGGAGCTTTAAGTGTAAGAGCTATTTGTACGCATCCGATTTTATCAGGCGAAGCGTACGAAAAAATTGAAAATTCTAAATTATTAGAATTAATTGTTACAGATTCTATTCCGTTAAAGAAAGAATCCAAAAAAATAAAAGTGGTGAGTTGTGCGCCGTTGTTTGCAGAAGTAATGCATATGGTACAAAATAACACATCTATTAGTGGTAAATTTTTGATGTAATCAAGAACCACTTCAATACGTATTTATTAATTATATATATTTTACAATGAAATCAATTACGATTAAAGGATCAGAAAGAGAAAACGTAGGTAAAAAGGCAACTAAAGCCGTACGTGATGCTGGAATGGTTCCTTGCGTTATCTACGGAGGAAATCAGCCAGTTCATTTTGTTGCAGACGAAAGAGCATTTAAAGATTTAGTTTACACTCCAAACGCACACACAGTTGTAGTTGAGTTAAACGGAGCGTCTTACAATGTAATCATGCAAGACATTCAGTTTCACCCAGTTTCTGACAAAATTTTACACATCGACTTCTTCCAATTAAGCGACGATAAAGAAATCGTTATGGAAGTGCCTGTTAAAATTACTGGAACTTCTCCAGGGGTATTATTAGGAGGTGTTTTACGTTTAAACCAACGTCGTTTAAAAGTAAAAGCATTGCCTAAAAACTTGCCTGATTTTGTAGAAGCAAGCATCTCTGAATTAGAAATGGGGAACAAATTGTATGTAACTAAATTACCTACAAACAATTTCAAATTAATGCACCCAGATAATACTGTAGTTTGTCAAGTGAGAATTTCTCGTGCGGCAATGAAAGCGGCTCAAGAAGCTGCCAAAGCAGAAAAAGGAGCAAAAAAGAAAAAATAATTCTTTTCCAATGCATACAAAAAGCACCTGTTCATACGGGTGCTTTTTTTTATGCTTTATAGTTTCTAAACTTTATACTACTTTTACATCATGAATTGGTTTTTTAAAATCTTTAAAAGAAACACAACAGAAGCGGACATTCCAATGAAGAAATTTTTAATTGTTGGGCTGGGAAATATCGGCTCAGAATATGCAAACACAAGACATAATATTGGCTTTAAGGTTTTAGACTATATTGCCCATCAAGAAGGGATTTCGTTTCAAACACTCAAATTAGGGGATCTGGCCGAACTCAAAATCAAAGGCCGAACAATACTCCTACTGAAACCAAACACCTACATGAACTTGAGCGGAAAAGCAGTAAACTATTGGTTGGAAAAAGAAAAAATTGAAAAAGAAAACCTTTTGGTCATCACTGACGATTTAAACCTGGCCTTTGGCACCATTCGCATCAAAACCAAAGGAAGTGATGGCGGACACAACGGACTGAAAAACATACAATTACTACTAAATTCTACCGAATACCCCCGCTTCCGCTTTGGAATCAGTGATGCCTTTAAAAAAGGAAAACAAGTCGATTATGTCTTAGGGGAATGGGACGAAACCGAAAAAGAACAACTGAAAGAACGACTCGCCCTTAGTGCCGAAATCGTGAAATCATTTGCTTTGGCCGGATTAAACACAACGATGAACCAATACAACGGAAAATAAAAATTATTAAAATCACAACATTACTACCGATAAACTAAAAAATTATCAATACTAATTGTAAATAATTATCGTATTATTGGTTTATAAATTTTGAAATATTGTTTTTTAATTTAAATTTGTAGTTGATTTACTAATTAATCCCGAAAATACCCATGAAAAAAATTACCCTTTTATTACTAACTTTTATGGCCCTATTCTCTTATGGCCAAAACATAAAAGATGGTAGAACTGTATTTGGAAAAACTATTTCTCCTCAAAATATTTCTCCGGATGGATACATTAGATGTGCTTCTAACGAATATGAAGAATATTTAAGATTACAAAACCCAAAATTAGAAACCAGAGCGCAATTTGAAAATTGGATGGCCCAAAAAATTCAAGAAGCAAATGCGATTCAAACTGTAAGTTCGCAAAGCGGCGGAATCATTTATATTCCAGTAGTTGTGCACGTTATTCATAATGGTGACGCCTATGGTGTTAATGAAAACATTACCGACGAACAAGTACAATCGCAAATTACGGTGATGACTCAAGATTACAGAAGAATGACAGGCACCCCTGGGTTTAACAACAATACGGTAGGCGCTGACACTCAAATTGAATTTGTTTTAGCCAAAGTAGATCCAAACGGAAATCCAACCAATGGTATTAATCGTGTGAATTTGTGCCAAGCTTCTTGGTCAACTAATGATGTAAATAGCATAGTAAAACCAACCACTATTTGGGATCCTACACAGTATATGAATATGTGGTCGGTAAATTTTACTGATGCACAATTGTTAGGTTATGCACAATTTCCAAGTAGCTCTAACTTAAGTGGTTTGAACGCAAATGGTGGTGCAGAAAATACGGATGGTGTAGTAGCCGGTTACCGATTTTTTGGAAGTTCAAGTTTAGCGACAGGTAATTTTTCAGCGCCATATGACAAAGGAAGAACCATGACACACGAAGTAGGTCACTTCTTAGGATTAAGACACATATGGGGAGACAACTCTACATGTCCAGAAACCAATTCGGATGCCGATAAAGACTATTGTGCCGATACCCCTGCGTCTAGTGCTGCAAATTTTGGTTGTCCAGCAGGGACAGATCGATGTGCAGCTACACCAGGTATTGACATGATTCAAAATTATATGGATTACACGGACGATACTTGTATGAACATTTTTACAAATGATCAAAAAACAAGAATTACAACTGTAATGAACAATTCACCTAGAAGATCTACCTTAAAAACATCAATTAAAGACGTAGCCATTCCATTATTTGCTAATGATGCAGAGGTGAAAATTGAAAACTTATGTGGTGCTGTTGAGCCTACTTGTGATACGCCAAATCCTGCAGCTCCTGCTAAAGTTATTTCTTTATACAACAGAGGAAATACCAACATGACGTCTGCAACTATCAATTACAACATGAATGGCGGAGCCAACCAAATTCAAAACTGGTCTGGAAATTTGGCCCCTAATAAATATGCTTTGGTGACGTTAACCAATTCTACAGTTAATGGTACTTTAAATGTTTCTGTTGCAACAGTAAACGGAGTTGCCGATCAAAGAGCTACAAACAATACCGCTTCAAAAACTTTTGGAAGTGCTAGTGGTTCATTAGCGTATGCAAATGCGACTTCTTTTACTTTCAATTTAACAGGAGACAGATGGGGCGCTGAAATTGACTGGACATTAAAAAATCAAGCAGGTGTAACCTTATATAGCGGCGGTCCTTACACAAATACTACAGCTAACGGCACGCAAGTATTAGTAGCCAATCAAGTCTGGACATTGCCTGCAAACGGTTGTTACTTTTTAACCATAAATGATTCTTGGGGCGATGGATTATTTGACGGAACGGGTCAAGGATTTTATACGGTTACTGCAGGTAGCTCAACCGTTGTTAATGTGCCAAATTTTGTGGCTTCTGGGAATCCAGATAATACCCCAATTTCTAGAATAAGCTATTTTACTAATAATGCAGCACTTTCAAGTGAAGACTTTAATGCATTAGAAGACGTGAGCTTGTTTCCAAATCCTTCTAATGACTATTTCACCATTTACTTGCCTCAAAACATTCAAAGAGCTGGTAAACTTGAAATTTATAACAGCATAGGCCAACGAATTGCTGTAAACGAAATTGCCTCTGACAATGACTTACGCATCAATGTTTCTAGTTATTCAAATGGTGTTTATTTCTTAAATTTAACGATAGGTGAACAAACCAAAACGTTGAAATTTATTAAGAATTAATTATTTTAACTAATATTATTAAAAAAGGGTTGAACACGTTCAATCCTTTTTTATTTTTGTAAAAAAGAAACGTTGCAAGTTAGCCATTCCATAAACGCTTTTTCATCCGCCAAAAAAACCATCGTTACTTTAGGTACTTTTGATGGCGTACATTTGGGCCATCAATCCATTCTAAATCAATTAATCGAAGCAACAGAAAATGGGATGTATGAAAGTGTTGTACTCACTTTTTACCCCCACCCAAGAATGGTTTTACAACAAGAACCTGCTATTCAACTATTGAATTCAATGGATGAAAAAACAATGTTACTTGAAAAAAGTGGAATCGATCATTTAATCATCCATCCGTTTGATGCTGCCTTTTCCAAATTAAGTGCGGAAGCATTTGTGCAAAAAGTTTTGGTAGAACAATTACAAATTCACAAAATAATAATTGGATATGACCATCGATTTGGTGAGAACAGAACGGCAAACATTACCGATTTGATCCAATTTGGGAAAAAATACAACTTTGAAGTGGCGCAAATTAACGCCAAAGAAATCAACGAAATAGCTGTGAGTTCCACAAATATTCGAACCGCTCTAGGCAATGGATCCATCCAACTTGCCAACCGCTATTTGGGATATACGTATTTCTTTTCGGGAAAAGTAATGAAAGGGAAACAACTGGGAAGAACAATCGGTTTTCCTACTGCAAATCTAGAACTTCTAGAACCCTTTAAACTCCTCCCCAAAAAAGGCGCTTATGTGGTGTATAGCATGCTAAAGGGTACCCGTATTTTTGGAATGATGAACATTGGACACAATCCAACCCTTGGTGAAAATGAAAGAACCATTGAAGTGCACTTCTTCGATCTCAAGGAAGATTTATACGATTCCGTTTTGTGTATATCACTGTTGGCGTTTATTCGCCCAGAGGAAAAATTTAGTTCGGTTGAAGCATTAAAAACACAACTCCATAAAGATCGGGACTTTTCAAAAAAATACCTACACGACTATTTTCTGCCTTCTTAACATAAAAAAATCCCGAAGCTATCGGGATTTTGTTTTAAGAGTGCATCTCTGTAAAATACTTATAAAATAAAGGAATGGTTTCAATTCCTTTTAAATAATTGAATACCCCAAAGTGCTCATTGGGCGAATGAATCGCATCGCTATCTAAGCCAAATCCCATCAATATGGTTTTGGATTTCAATTCCTTTTCAAACAAAGCTACTATAGGAATACTTCCTCCCGATCGCACCGGAATCGCTGGTACTCCAAACGTTTCAGTATACGCTTTATTTGCTGCTTTATAGCCAATGCTGTCGATTGGTGTAACATAACCTTGGCCACCATGGTGAGGCGTTACTTTTACGGTAACAGCTTTTGGCGCAATACTTTCGAAATGATTTTTGAATAATTCGGTAATGTCTTCCCAATCTTGATTGGGTACTAAGCGCATCGAAATTTTTGCATACGCTTTACTCGCAATTACGGTTTTAGCCCCTTCACCGGTATAACCACCCCAAATACCATTAACGTCTAGTGTAGGTCGAATCGAATTTCTTTCATTGGTTACATAACCTTTTTCACCATATACCTCATCAATAGCCAAAGCTTCTTTGTATTTTTCTAAAGAGAAAGGTGCTTTTGCCATTTCAGCTCTTTCATCTGCTGAAAGTTCTTCTACTTTATCATAAAATCCAGGAATCGTAATGTGATTGTTTTCATCGTGCAACGAAGCAATCATTTTCGTCAATACATTAATTGGATTGGCAACAGCACCCCCGTACAAACCAGAGTGTAAATCTCTATTTGGTCCGGTAACCTCAACCTCAACATAACTTAAACCTCTCAAACCAGTAGTAATAGAAGGTTGGGTATTGGAAATCATTCCAGTATCTGAAATCAAAATCACATCATTGGCTAATTTCTCCTGATTGCGTGCTACAAACCATCCCAAACTTTTAGAGCCTACTTCCTCTTCCCCTTCGATCATGAATTTCACATTACAAGGCAAACAGTTGTTTTGAATCATGTATTCAAAAGCTTTAACGTGCATGTACATTTGCCCTTTGTCGTCACAAGCTCCACGTGCAAAAATAGCACCTTCAGGATGTATGGCTGTAGTTTTAATTACAGGTTCAAAAGGAGGTGACGTCCACAACTCCATTGGATCAGGTGGTTGCACATCATAATGCCCATATACCAAAACTGTTGGTAAAGTCGCATCGATTATTTTTTCGCCGTAAACAATGGGATAGCCTGGTGTTTCACACAACTCCACAAAATCACATCCAGCTTGTTCTAAACTGGCTTTAACGGCTTCAGCTGTAGCTACTACGTCATGAGTGTAGGCACTATCCGCACTTACTGAAGGGATTTTTAATAATTCTATTAATTCATGAATAAAACGTTCTTTGTTCGCTTGAACGTATTGCTTTATATTTTCCATTGTTATTGTTTGATAAAGTTCAAAAATACAAAAAATTAGCTAAAATTGATTCCGGATAGAAATTCATAATCAAAAGCTAACTATTATTCTCTATTTTTGAAAGAAATATCAAACACACTTAGCTTTGAAAGAAATTCTGAAAAAAATGGAATACTATTGTGCCTATCAAGAGCGGTGCTACAAAGAAGTGGAAGAAAAACTCTATTCCTATGCTGCAACTGTTTCCGAAAAAGAAGCTGTTTTAACCCATCTTATAGAACAAAATTATATCAACGAAGAACGATTTGCCCAAAGCTTTGTTCGCGGAAAACACAACTATAAATTCTGGGGTAAGAATAGGATCATCAACGAGTTGAAATATAGAAACATATCGTCCAGAATTATTGAAATTGCTCTCAAGGAAATTCCTGAAACAACGTATTTGTCCAATTTTCATGCGCTAGCTGAAAAGAATTGGGAAAACAGTACCGAACGAAAAGGCCCCAAGAAAAATAAAAAATTTGTCGATTTTTTACTCCGAAAAGGATATGAAACCCACTTAATTTTTGAGAAGCTGAAAGAATTAGAAAACAATCAATAAGTCGATGTGTCGATGATGTTGTAATTAAAATAATTGTCTAATTGGCATATTGTCTAATTGTCTCATTGCCACATTAACCCTATCTTTGCAAAAACAAAATTTCCATGTTAGAAAATAAAGACCAATCCAGAACCAGTATATCACAATTGGGCGAATTTGGATTAATTGATCATTTAACAAAATCATTTACCGTTCAAAAAGAATCGACCCTAAAAGGTATTGGGGATGATGGCGCAGTGCTGGATTTTGGAACCAAGAAAGCGGTCATTTCAACCGATTTATTAATTGAAGGGGTTCACTTTGATTTGGCCTATATGCCCTTGCGTCATTTGGGCTATAAAGCAGTCGTTGCTAACGTATCCGATATCTGCGCAATGAATGCCACACCCACTCAAATTACGGTATCCATTGCGGTTTCAAATCGCTTTCCATTAGAAGCTTTGGAAGAATTGTTTGACGGAATTACGATGGCCTCTAAAGTATACGATGTTGAAGTTATTGGTGGCGACACCACCTCTTCTCAAAAAGGATTGATTATTAGTATTACAGCAATAGGCGAAGCAAATGCAGCCGATATTGTTTATAGAAATGGCGCACAAGCTTCCGATTTGTTGGTGGTTTCGGGAGATATTGGTGCGGCGTATATGGGATTACAAATCTTAGAGCGCGAAAAACAAGTATTCCAAGTGAATCCAAACAACCAACCCGATTTAGAGCCTTATACGTATTTAATTGAACGCCAACTCAAACCAGAGGCCCGAAAAGACCTGAAAGAACTGTTTGAAAAATTAGCTTTCACACCAACGTCCATGATTGATGTTTCAGATGGATTGTCCTCTGAAATCCTGCATTTGTGCAAACAAAGTGGTGTAGGTTGTAATTTATATGAAGAAAAAATCCCAGTAGATCCACAATTGATCAATGTGTGCGAAGAATTCAACTTAGACATCACCACGGTAGCCTTGAGTGGCGGCGAAGATTATGAGTTGTTATTCACTATTAAAATGGATGATTACGATAAAATCAAAGGGAATCCTAACTTCACGGTGATTGGTCACATGACAGCTGCGAGTGAAGGTATGCATTTAGTAACACGTGCCAATACAAAAATTGCCTTGAAAGCGAGAGGTTGGAATGCAATGACTGAAGAATAATTGCAATCTTAATGTTAAATTTCTGTAAATGAAAACCAAACAAACCAATTTAAGTATATTTTTGTCTTATAAATATAATACTATGAAAAAAATTATTGTGTCATTAACCTTGATTTGCAGTGTTCTTGCCTTTGGACAAGAAACAAATGAGAAAAAATCAACTGGTATATCCGACAGAAAACATGAAATTAAAGTTGGCGCCATTAAGCTATTAGCTGGGCCAATTTTTGAAGGAACTTATGAATATATTTATTCTAAAGATTTTACTTTTGGTTCGTCAATGTTAATCGATTTGCAAAATGACAATGCTTGGGATGAAAATTTTTCACTGACACCCTTCGCGCGTTTTTATTTTCAAGAAACCAAAGAATATGGTGCCAAAGGATTTTTTGCGGAAGGATTTTTAAAAATTGCCGCAGGTGAAACGGAATTGTATGAAGAATTATCATTAAACAATACTGCTGAAAAATTTACAGCTGCTGCCCTTGGGTTATCCGTTGGAAGAAAATGGGTCAATCATTCCGGATTTGTATTTGAAACATTAATTGGATTGGGTAGAACGTTAGGAAATTCTGATCATGCCCCCGATGTATTCTTCAGAGGAGATGTGAGTCTCGGGTACCGATTCTAAATACAAAAAATCCCAAATTCAAAAAATGAGTTTGGGATTTTTTTTGGAATTTTTCAATTACATTTTCATCAACCAGTTTCGCATCGAAACTTCGTTATTGATGATATGGCGTAATTCTGAAATCTTCACACGATCTTGTTGCATCGAATCTCTGTGACGAATGGTTACCGTTTCATCTTCTAAGGTTTGATGATCCACCGTAATACAAAAAGGTGTACCCAATGCGTCTTGTCTTCTATAACGTCTTCCTACGGCGTCTTTTTCATCATACGCTACATTGAAATCCCACTTTAGATCTTCGATAATCTTATGGGCAACTTCTGGTAAACCGTCTTTTTTAACTAATGGTAAAACGGCAGCTTTTGTTGGTGCTAACACTGATGGTAAACGTAAAACTGTTCGTGTCGAACCATCTTCTAGGGTTTCTTCACAAAGCGAATTAGAGAAAACCGCTAAAAACATTCTATCTAAACCAACCGAAGTTTCTACGACATACGGCGTATAGTTTGAATTGGTTTCGTTATCAAAATATTGTAATTTTTTACCCGAAAATTGTTCGTGTGCTTTCAAATCAAAATCGGTTCTTGAATGAATGCCTTCCAACTCTTTAAATCCGAATGGGAAGTTGAATTCAATATCGGCGGCAGCGTTGGCATAATGTGCTAATTTTTCATGATCGTGAAAACGGTAATTTGCTACCCCTAGTCCCAATGATAAATGCCAATTTAAACGATTGGTTTTCCAGTATTCGTACCATTTCATTTCTTCTCCTGGCTTCACAAAGAATTGCATTTCCATTTGTTCAAATTCGCGCATGCGGAAAATAAATTGACGGGCTACAATTTCATTTCTAAACGCTTTTCCGGTTTGTGCAATTCCAAATGGAATTTTCATACGACCCGTTTTTTGAACGTTTAAGAAGTTCACAAAAATCCCCTGAGCCGTTTCGGGACGCAGGTATAAATCCATTGCACTTTCTGCTGAAGCTCCTAATTTTGTACCAAACATTAAGTTAAACTGCTTTACATCGGTCCAATTTTTTGAACCACTTTCTGGACAAGCAATTTCTAGTTCTTCAATTAAGGCTTTTACATCGGCTAGGTTTTCAGTTTCTAAAGATCGGGCCATTCGCTCAAGAATTTCCTTCTTTTTAGCCAAATATTCCATCACACGAGGATTGGTGGTTTTGTATTGCTCTTCATCAAATGAAGCGCCAAAACGCTCGCTCGCTTTGTCAATTTCTTTTTGTGCTTTTTGGTTTAATTTTTCGGCATAATCCTCAATTAAAACATCGGCACGGTATCTTTTTTTAGAATCTTTATTGTCAATCAATGGATCATTAAAGGCATCTACGTGACCCGAAGCTTTCCAAGTTGTTGGGTGCATCAAAATTGCAGCATCTAGACCCACAATATTTTCGTGCATTTGCACCATTGCTTTCCACCAATACTCCCGGATGTTTTTCTTTAATTCCACCCCATTTTGTGCATAATCGTAAACTGCACTTAAACCATCGTAAATTTCGCTAGACGGAAAAATAAATCCGTATTCTTTTGCATGCGAAACTACATTTTTAAAAATATCATCTTGTTTTGCCATACTGCAAAAGTAAAAATAGGATTGGAATAAAGAAAAG